>Ga0129324_10000848_pt1 | contig 21172 bp, 19 predicted proteins | sample CPBDNA_7_FD_96879 | JGI IMG/M metagenome (GOLD analysis project Ga0129324, IMG submission 96879) | Freshwater to marine salinity gradient microbial communities from Chesapeake Bay, USA - CPBay_Spr_15_0.2_DNA | ecosystem: Environmental > Aquatic > Marine > Coastal | place: USA: Chesapeake Bay... | reverse complement strand
ATATTAAAATTAAGTCTGTATATTTGCTTGCGAAATAAAAGTAAGTTGGTTTTTATTAAGTTTTAACAGCCAACTTAAAATAAAAATTATAAAAAAATGAGTAAAAAAATTTCAATCAAAGACAGCATTGCTTTAGTAAGTGGTGCAAATCGTGGAATCGGTAAAGCAATTACTGAAGAACTATTAAATAAAGGCATTAGAAAAGTATATGCTGGAGCAAGAAAACTTGAAAGCCTTACAGAGCTTAAAGAAAAATACGGAGACCGTTTAGAACCGATACCTTATTTGAACAAAAATTTTAATCTTACCCAGTTAAGTAAAGAAGTGGAGATTGACGAATTGGAAATTTTATATTATTTAAATGAATACAATGAAATAAGTTTCAATGACTATTTAAATTTTTTAAGGATAACTTTCGTTGTTGAAAAACTAAAGGTTAATTATTTAGAAAATCATACCTTATCTGATTTGGCTAGGTTAGCCGGATTTAAAAGTGAGGAGCATTTGGAAGAAATTTTCAGGAGAATTATGAATTCCAGGATTAAAGCCTTCAAAAGTAATGAATAAAATCTCTTTAATAGATGAGGATAATAACTTATTGGATAGAATTACTGACTTTATTGTCGGTGATAATTCTTTCTTTGTAGTATCTAAACATAATGATCTACTCTCTTTTTTTAAAAAACCGCCAGTAGGAGTTGACATTATTATTACGCAATTACTTCCTGTTTATGATATTAAAAATAACCCATATCATTTGTTAAAAGAAAAATTCCCCACGGCTAAAATTATAGTACTTACACATTTGGAATATGCCAATCGTTCTTTTGAAACATTAAAAATGGGAGCAGACGGTTTCTGTCTTAAAAGTGATACATTAAAGGATCTGGAAAGTGGTTTACAAAGTTTGATTTCCTCAGGTAACTATGTATCTACCTCCGTACTTCCCTACATTGTTAACAGCATAAGAGCAAAATCAATTTTTGAGAAAGAAAATGTATTAACGCCAAAAGAAAATCAAATTGTGAAATTAGTTTGTCAAGGACAATCATATAAAATGATTGCCAGTGAAACCAATCTTTCTATAGATGGTGTTCGCTATCACCTTCAACGAATATACCGTAAACTGGAAATAAATAGTAAGACAGAATTAGTTGCTATAGCACTGTCTTAGTATTTTTTTTAATTGCCATCGCCCTTTTTTGATATTTTCCTTAATCCTCTCCAATTTTAGGATAATCACTTATTTTAAATACCTGATTGATTCCTTTTTTTACCTCCTTAAGAGTAATGATTGATTTATCTCCTGTTTTTAAGTCTTCTGAATGCATTTCAACCAACATGCCATAAGGCATTTCCGATGGAAATTTTGATTTCATACCCATATTTCCGGCATTAAAGAAGTTTTCCATACCAAATATTTCATCCCGGGTAATCCATACCTCTGATTTTCCAATTTCATTGGTAATCGCATAGCCGTCGCAAGAATAACCCATGATGGTTCTTTTTCCCAGTTTTTTATATCCCCGCCATTCGGTGACATTATTCCAATCAACTGGTTCTGGTTGGTTTTTAACTTCATTGGATTGATTATAAAGGGTTGGATCCATTGACATAACGGTACGAAATTTTTGTTCCTTATCATTCATTAATACAATTAATGCTTTGTTTTGATAATCAACAATCATAAACATCATTTCTCCCTGATTTTTTGAAGCATCCGCTTTATAGGCAGAACCTGTATAGGTAGCCCCTTGCTTAAAATACATTTCCAACATCGTTGGAGGTTCTAATTTGCCAGATTTTGGAATAAATTTCATTTCCATCGTCGTTTTGATGTCAAAGCTATACTGTGATTCAGTAGGAACGTTGGACTGATTAAAGACAGAACTTAACTGCCTCAGTTTTGAAGTATCAATACTAGAACCATTGTAGGTAGCAGAATCGGCCCCAAAAACGGCACCCCAGGCATTATCTACTGCTTTTCCGGCTGCTTTATCCACTTCTCTTTCTACTTTTTCTTCTACTTTTTGTTCAATTTTTCTTTCGATAGCTTGTTGTACCTTGTTTTTTAATTTATTCAAAATTTGGGCATGACCATAGACAGGAGCTATAATCATTGCGATAAAGAAGGAATAAATAAGGTTTTTCATTGGTGAAAAAAATTAAAAGGTGATTTTTAATTGACCTTCACTGCTTTCCTTTAAAAATTTAATGAGGCCATACATATACCGTTCCTGATCATCGTACATACACATGTGACTACCCTTTGGACATAGAAGAAAACTGCCATTTTCCATGTTATCTGCCATCTTTTCCATATAGGCAGGATCCATCGTGTCATGCGTTGCACCGATAACCAATGTCGGTATTTTTATATGTTTTAAATCCTCCATTCTGTTCCATTGCTCTAATTTTCCTGATAATCCAAACTCACTCGGTCCTTGCATGGTAACATAAAGGGATTGATTTGTTTGATTTAAAGACCTGGACATTGGCTCCGGCCAATCTTGAGCAGGAATGCGGCAAACATGTTTTTCATAAAAATTGGGTATCAAAATTTCCATATATCTTGGATTTCCAAAATCATTAGCTGCCTCCAAAGCTCTGATTTCAGCTAAAACATTTGGTTCCATCTGAGGAGCTAAAACTTCTTCTGCATATTTATCATAAGCCGGACAGGAGGCCATCATATTTGAAATTATAAGCCCCTTTAGGTTTGCTTTATACTTGACAGCATATTCCATAGCTAAAATACCTCCCCAGGAATGTCCTAATAAGTAAAAATTATCCTTATTCAGGTTCAAGGCTTTTCGAACGGTTTCAACTTCCTCTACATATCTGGCAAGATCCCAGTAAGCGGTGTCCATTGGATTAGTAGAACGACCTGTTCCCAATTGATCATAATATATAAATTCAATGCCTTCTTTTGGTAAAAAATTTTCAAAGCATTCAAAGTATTCATGGGTTGCACCAGGTCCACCGTTTAAGAGTAACACTTTTATTTTTGGATTATTTCCTATTCTTTTTGTCCATAAACTAAAGGTATCCTTTCCTTCAATCAATGGAATGAGTTGAACGCCTCCCGTTTGGATTCCCTTCAATGTGGGTTCAAAATAGGATGATAAGGTGGGACTATTTTTGTTTTCTACTTGTTTGGAGCAGGAAAATAAGATGAAATAAACCAATGAGAGGAGGTATGGAGTTGTTTTCATAAGAAATGACTTAAGTTTAAATTTTAATAAAATTACAATGAAAATTGGAATTGATACAAATTATTTGGGCAATGATTTAAAAACCATTATTTTACTAACCTATTTTCCACTTTCTAAATTAATAAATAATGCGCATTTTAAAATGGTCAACGCTTTTTTTTCTGGTTTTTTGGTGTTCTTTTGTTCAAAGTCAATCCTTTACAGGATTCAATGGTAAAGCTGTTGATGTCCAAAAGGAAATGGAATCCCTCATTATCAACTTGCCTAAATCAGAAATTTTTAAAAAACATCTGGAAGCTTTAACCAAAGAACCTCATTTGGCTGGTTCTCCTGCGAATAAAAGGGTGGCCGATTATATTTCAAAAACCATGTTGGAAGCAGGTTTACAAGTTGAAAGGCCTCCTTATGATATTTATCTGCCTTTAAATGCAGGCAAAGTTTCTCTTGAAATTGTTCTACCTTATCGTAAACCTCTCAATATCAAAGAAAATATTGAACTGGAAGATGCTTTTTCTGCTAACCCTGCTATTAACCATGGCTGGAATTCATTTTCAGGCAATGGCGATGTTATGGCCGAAGTGGTCTATGTAAATTATGGTACCAAAGAAGATTTTGAAAAACTCGCATCCCTGGGTGTTTCTGTAAAAGGAAAAATAGTGCTTGCCCGTTATGGGGGTAATTTTAGAGGCTATAAAGCTAAATATGCCGAAGCTAACGGTGCTTTGGGTTGTATCATTTTTACTGACCCTGAAGATTCAGGATACATGCGCGGATTGGTTTATCCGGAAGGCACTTTTTATAGTCCCAGCACCATTCAAAGGGGTTCTTTATTAACACTGGACTATACAGGTGACCCTTTAACTCCTTTTGAAGCCGCTCTACCCTTAACCGGCAATAATTCCGTAAAGCGATTGAAACCAGAGGAGGTGAAAGATTTTCATACCATACCAACAACTCCAATAGGCTATGAATCAGCTCAGGAAATCTTAAAATTAATGAAGGGTAAACCTGTACCAGAAGCCTGGCAAGGGGGACTTCCTTTTACCTATCGTTTGGAGGGCGGGGCAGATCTGAAGGTGCGACTTATGGTGGATCAACCAAAGGGTATAGTGAGAATAGAGGATGTTATAGGTACTATCGAAGGGACTGATTTTCCCGATGACTGGATTATTTTAGGTTGTCATTATGATGCATGGGAATTTGGTGCATCTGATCCGAATAGTGGAACGGCCATGTTATTGACTTTATCAGAAGTTTTGGGAGAAATGGCTAAAAAAGGTCTAAAACCCAAAAGAACCATTAAAATAGCTCATTGGGATGCCGAAGAGCACGGTATATTAGGCTCTACCGAATGGGTGGAACAGTATAGGTCTGAATTATCGAAAAATGCTGTGGCTTATTTTAATGCTGATGGCGCTTGCTCTGGCCTTTCTTTTGGTGGTTCCTCTTCTCCTTCCCTAAAATCATTAATGTTAAATGCGACCAAATCAGTTCCTTATGGTGATTTAAAGGAAACCATTTATGAAAAATGGATGGCTGCCAGCGGTAATCCTGCCACACCTCCTATTGGAAATCTTGGTGGGGGTTCTGATCATTTACCGTTTTATGCCCATGTGGGCATTCCTTCCCTAAGTGCGGGAATGGGTGGTCCAACCCTTTATCATTCAGGTTATGACGACTTTCACTGGTACATGAAATTTGGTGATCCCGGGCTCGTTTCAGGGGTTACTATTACCAGACTAATGGGGATCATGGCTTATAGACTTGCTAACGCAACCATCTTACCATTAGATCCGGCCCAATATGGAAAAGATTTAAATACCCATCTCGATAATGTGCAGAAGGAAATTAAAAAGTTCTCTCCAACTTATTCTGTTTCAAAACTAAAAGGGATCACCGATGAAATTACTAAAAATGGGGAACTGTTCCTTAAACTTAGAGATCAGGCATTGCTCAAATCGTTAAATTCTGCTTCTTTATTGGCCATAAATTCAAGGATTAAGTGGTTGGAAAGAGCGTTTATTGACGAAAAAGGAATGGATTATGGTGCTTGGTATAAATCTTTGTATGCCTCCTCCGATCCATATAGTGGTTATGCTTCCTGGATGCTTCCCGGATTCTTGTATCTCGCATCAAATAAGGAAACAGAAAAAATATCCGCTTGGGAAGACAGATATGCAAAATCTTTCCAACAGTTGAATGAGGAAATTAAAACAATAAATGAGTTGTTGAAGAAGGGGAAATAATCGAATAAATCAAATAAAAAGAGGGGGAAATGCTTCATTTTCCCCCTTTTTATTTATAATTCAGGGTATTTTAACGGATTTCTTTCACGGATGAGATTATAAATCTTTTCAAAAACATCTTCCGCATTGGGTTTAGAAAAATAATCGCCATCAGAACCGTAAGGTGGCCGGTGCTCTTGAGCCGTTATGGTTAATGGTGCAGCATCAAGAAAATGATAGCCGTTTTGAATTTCCAATATTTGCTGAAGGATAAATGAAGAAGCACCTCCAGGCACATCTTCGTCCAATATAACTAAGGTATTCGTTTTTTGTAAGGAAATTTTGATCATTTGATGAATGTCGAAAGGTAACAAGGTCTGTATATCGATAAGTTCAATCGAAATCCCATGTTTTGCTAATTCATTGGCAGCAACCTCAGCAATTCTCACGCAAGATCCATACGTTACTAAAGTTACATCGCTTCCTTCCCTAAGTATTTCAGGAATACCAATGGGAACAGTAAATGTGCCTATATTTTGTGGCAAAGCTTCCTTTAACCGATAACCGTTTAAGCATTCAATCAGGATAGCTGGGTCATCTGATTGCAACATAGTTGCATACATACCTGCAGCTTGGGTCATATTTCGTGGGGTTAACACATACATTCCTCTTAAGGAACTGATTATCATTCCCATAGGAGATCCCGAGTGCCATATTCCCTCTAGTCTGTGCCCACGGGTTCTTATGATGGTTGGTGCTTGCTGAAGGCCGCCTGAACGATACCGAAGAGTAGCTAAATCATCAGAAAGCGGTTGTAAACCGTAAATTAGGTAGTCAAGATATTGAATTTCAGCTATGGTTCTTAACCCTCGCATGGACATGCCTATCGCCTGACCCATGATGGTCCATTCTCTGATACCGGTGTCAAAAACCTTGTCTTCGCCATACTTTTTTTGTAAACCAGCAAACCCTTGATTTACATCGCCTATTTTTCCTACATCCTCACCAAAGGCAAATAAATCTTTATTTTTCTCCAGTGCTTTATCGAAAAATATATTTAAAATCTCATGTCCTGCATGAAATACTGGCTTGTCACCGTAAACGGGGGGTATAACGGGAATATTTAGCGCAGCGTGAACCGATGAGCTAAATAAATCAGTATGAAAAGTTTCGTTTGACCAATTTTCAATATGAGAGATCCAACCACGCAAAGGACTTAGAATAGATGGCGCGAGAGACAAAGAATTATTCCTAAGAGACTTTGCCAAATGCAGCATTTCTCCTATAGAAGGGTAAATAAGTGATTTTAGATTTTTTAATACCGTCTCTGCGTGGGGAGTATATTTCGCCAATTCGGTGAATATATTTTCCAGCGCAGCTAATTCCTTATTAAAGGGTTCCCGTAACTTTTTCCAGGCGCTTTCTTTCGCTTTTTTAATCTGTACTTTTGCTTCTTCCTTGATTTGAAGAATTTCCTGAGAAGTAGCGAACCCTTCGTCAATCATCCACTTTTCCATGGAGGCGATACAATCCATCTCTTTTTCCCAGGCTAATCTTTCTGTCGATTTATACCTTTCGTGAGAACCCGAAGTAGAATGTCCCTGAGGTTGCGTACATTCCTGAATATGAAAAAGAGCAGGTTGATGTTCATTTCTAACTTTATCAATACCTGATTGATAAATGTCCACCAGATTGGCGTAGTCCCAGGCTTTGGCCGTATAAATTTGAATACCAGGTTGATTTTCATCGGCTTGTAACCCAGCAAGCGCTTCAGAAATACTTGCTTTAGCGGTTTGCAGGGTTACAGGAACAGAAATTCCGTAACCATCATCCCAAACAGAAACTGCCATAGGGATTTGTAGAACGGCAGAGGCATTCATCGTCTCCCAAAACACTCCTTCAGACGTCGATGCTTCGCCAATGGTAACAAAACAAACCTCATTACCTTTATTAGAAAATTTATTTTTATCGGAAGACTGGTTGTTTCTATATTTTTTAGAGGCAAAAGCTATGCCCAACGCCCTGGCCATTTGCCCACCTGTACATGATACATCTGCCGCAGAATTATACTGATCCATCTGATTTAACCACTCACCATTAGAAGGATCAATCATAGGAGTAGCGAAATGACTATTCATTTGTCTGCCCTTAGAAAAAGGGTCGTTATAAGTATCCGCATAAAGTTGCGCTAAAATAGACTCAGGCGTAGCTAAACCCAAAGCCAGCATTAAGGTTTGATCTCTATAATAACCAGACCGCCAATCTCCTTTTTTAAAGACACGCGCCAAAGCTACCTGGGGAACTTCCTTACCATCGGCTGAAATACCAAATTTAGCTTTCCCGGTAAGCACTTCCTTCCGTATTAATACACTTAATTCTCTGCTAATGCAGCAAATTCTGAAGTCTGATAAGACCGTATCCTTAGTGTGTCCGGTATTTATCATATTTTCTTGCATAGAAAACTTATCAACCATAGCAAAGTGCTTATTTATTAGAGATTATAATGCTTTACTTATTAAGTGGTTATCTAAAATGATAATCTGCATGAGTTATCTCGATTGATTATTTGTGTCAAATATAGGTCTTTATTGGAACAATCTCCTTCTTTCAACACAACTATTCAAGCAGCTATTAACTATCCATTAACCTTAGAAAAAGCTAAAAGTTTGATTTTTCACCTGTTTTGATTTATTTTTGTATTTTATTTTTAATAATTTCAAAAAGTATTACGATGAAGCAGTTTGCATTTATGTTAACACTTAGTCTTATAAGTGTGTTTTCACTTCAGGCACAGTCCACTCCGGCTAAATCTGATGATGGAGCTAAAATTACTTTCGATAAAGAGGTTGTAGATTATGGTACCATCAAACAAGGTGCTGATCCGTTACGTACATTCAAGTTCAAAAATACGGGTGCAGGTCCTTTAGTAATTACTTCAGCAACGGGAAGTTGTGGTTGTACTGTTCCTACTTATCCTCAAGAGCCAATTTTACCTGGTTCTTCTGCTGAAATTAAAGTTAAATATGATACGCAGCGTGTAGGAACTTTTACTAAAACGGTGACTATCGTTACAAACGAAAAAACAAATAACACACATACGTTAACGATAAAAGGTACGGTGGAAATGACTACTGAAAAAGAAGGTCTTCCAACGAAAGATTCTGGCGTTTTCAATAACGGAAAGAATTAATACTTTTTAATTCCTTATTAAAAGGGGTATGGGATTTCTCATACCCCTTTTTCTTTGGGCACTCTTTCTTGTAACTTATTCCAAAATAATGGGATTATTCTCGATATAAATCCTCCGGGTGCATTTTGCAAAATGGTTATCCCTATTTTTCTTTCAGGGTCCAGGGCAATTTCAGATCGGTATTGATTTACATTTCCACCATGATAATATAAGGTGTTCTGACTGAACTCTAAAATTCTCCAGCCAAAACCATAACTGGCCTTTTGTAATTTTCCCTCCCATGCAAAAAAGTTTGATTCGCAGGTGCACATGTTTATTTGTGGTTTGAAAATCTCGTTCATTGTACTGTCCGAAACGATTAATGTGCTCTTTGTTTGTAACATTTGCATCCATTTTCCCATATCAGTTATGCTTGCATTGACGCCCGCAGCGGGTCCAACAGAGTAGTAACGTGGTGACAGGGTCGATCGAACATATCCTCTTCTGTTTCTGGTATGAGGAAAGGCAATGCTGGAGCTATTCATTATTCCAGCATAAGAACCAGAGCTCGTATTCATTCCCGCAGGGTCAAATATCCATTCCTTAAGTAGCTGACTGTAACTTCTTTTAGTAACCGATTCGACCACATTGGCCAATAAACCATAAGTAACATTCTGATAATCATAATAGCTTCCAGGGGTATGACTTAGAGGAACCTCTTTTAACTTCTGTACTATGAGGTTAATGTCTTGTTCCTGGTCAAGCAAATTTGAGAAAGTATGTCGGGGTAAACCCGTTGTATGGCTGAGTAAATGTCTGAGGGTAAGATTTTCTGTAGCAGAATTATTATGTAATTGAAAATTTGGAAGGTATTTCTTTACTGGATCATCCCAATGAATAAATCCACGATCCACTAATTTCCCCACAATAAAGGGGGCAAATCCTTTTGATACGGATGCAAGTCGAAATACTGAAAGGGTGTCTAATTTCTTCTTCGTGTTCAAGTCGCTATAGCCCCAAACCCTGTTTTCTACCACTTCTCCTTCTTTTACAATAGAAATAGCCATACCTGGCACCTGATTTAAACTAAATAGAGAATCAATAGACACAAAAAATTCATCAACCAATAGATTAAAGGCGGAATCAACCTGCGCTTTTGTTGGATTTACAGAAGCGTTTGTGTTTTTTGAAAAAGATGGAATAAAACCGGTAACCTTATTAAACGGAATTAATAAGACGACACCAATAACTAAAAAGCCCATTCCGGCAATAAATTTTGTCATGATTCAAATAATTATATATTTGCAAGTATAGTAAACTTCCGTAATATGGTCAATATTGCGGATAAGTTTTAGTAGAAATGAAATTAATTGAATGCATCTTGTTATTTTTACAAAATGAATTTCTCTTCTAAACTTCTGGAAAATGCTGTTAAGGCTTTGTCAACCTTACCTGGAATAGGTAAAAAGACAGCGCTTCGATTGGCTCTTCACCTTATTAATCAACCTGAAGATCAGGTAGAAAGCTTTTCTCGTGCCATTGTTTCTATGAAAAAGGACATAAAACATTGCCAGGTTTGTTGCAATCTGTCAGATGACATTATCTGCAGTATCTGTAGTGATCCATCGAGAGTGAAAAAACTTATCTGTGTCGTGGAGTCCGTTCGGGATGTAATGGCCATTGAGGATACTAATCAATTCAGGGGGACTTACCATGTGCTTGGGGGTATAATTTCTCCCTTAGAGGGCATTGGGCCGTCAGCCCTCAATATCGATGGTCTAATCAGTAGAGTGGCAAACAATGAGGTGGAGGAAATTATTATGGCTATAAGTCCTACTATTGAAGGTGAAACAACCTTGTTTTATCTATCCAAACAATTACAATCTTTTCAGATAAAGATCTCTACTATTGCCAGGGGTGTTGCCTTTGGGGGCGAACTGGAATATGCCGATGAACTTACCTTAGGCCGTTCTATTATTTCCAGGGTTCCTTATTCATCTATTTCAGAAGATTAAAATGTACAAAAAATCCTTTGCTCCTTCTATTTCTATTGTTATTGTAAATTATAATGTCCGGTTTTTTTTAGAACAAGCCTTGAGATCTGTTCTTAAGGCTACCGCTGACATGTCTGTTCAAGTCTGGGTGGTTGATAATGCTTCTTCTGATGATTCCATGGACATGGTAAAACAGAAATTTCCAACGGTTCAAATTATTGAAAATAAGGATAATGTGGGTTTTGCCCGGGCAAATAATATGGCCTTAAGGCAATCAAATGCCGATTATGTCCTTCTCTTAAACCCAGATACCTTATTGGAAGAATCATCCCTTAGTAAATGCTTTCATTTTATGGAAAATAATCCTGAAGCAGGTGCTTTAGGGGTTAGAATGATAGATGGTACAGGAAATTTTCTTCCCGAATCAAAAAGGGGTATTCCAACGCCCTGGGTGGCATTTTGTAAAACTTTTGGGCTCTCCGCGCTTTTTCCTTCGTCTAAACAATTCAATACCTATCATCTCGGATTTCTCTCAGAGTTCGAAACGGCGGAAGCTCCCGTTCTTTCCGGAGCTTTTATGTTTATCAGAATGAAGGCCTTACAAAAGGCAGGTCTGTTAGATGAAGATTTTTTTATGTATGGCGAGGATATTGATCTCTCTGTTAGAATCTTACATGCTGGATTTAAGAATTATTATTTTCCTGAAGCGACCATTATTCATTACAAAGGCGAAAGTACAAGAAAAGGTACTGTTAACTATGTCAGGATTTTTTACCAGGCTATGATTCTTTTTGCCGAAAAACACTTTGCTGGTAAAAATAGAAGAATTTATGTTTTCTTGCTTCATACAGCCATCTATTTAAGAGCTTTTGGTTCGCTCATCGGTGGTTTTTTTAAAAAAACAGTTCTTCCAATCCTGGATGGTCTGTTAACTTATCTGGGTTTAGTAATGCTCCAATTTTATTGGGGTTGGTACCGTTTCTCTGATGAAAATTACTACGATGAGCTTTTTTTCTATGTAAATGCTCCTCTTTATGTTGTTATCTGGATTACCATGCTATTTTTTAGTGGCGCGTACGACAAAAAAATAAGTCCAAAATCAATTCTTTCCAGTCTTTTAATTGGTAGTTTGATTATTGCAGCTATTTATGGATTCTTTGAACCGGCTTATAGAAATTCCCGCGCTTTGATTGTTTTGGGTACATTATGGAGCGCTGTATCTATTTTGGGAAGTAGGTTTTTGCTCTTCTCCCATTTCCGACATGACTTTTTCAAACAGGGTAAAAAGCGGTTTTTAATCGTAGGCTCTTTAAATGAAGGTTTGCGCACCCAAAAATTATTAGATGCTATAGGTTTTAATGCTTACTCCCCGGGTATCGTTTCACCCTCTGCATCAGAGGCTATTTCGCCTCAGTTCCTTGGTAATATAAATGACTTAGACGATATCTGCCGTATTAATCAAATCGACGATATTATTTTTTGCTCCAAAGATGTAACTGCTACTCAAATCATGTATTGGATGAGCAAAATGGGTGGAAAGTACCAATTTCGTATCATGCAGGAGTCTAACGCCAGTATTATTAGTTCTTATTCTAAAAATGACCCCGGAGAATTATTTACCTATCGTATTCATTTAAATCTTGCCGATACCCGTTTCCTAAAGCAAAAAAGGTTATTCGACGTCATTATTTGTCTTGTTTATTTAATATTGATTCCTTTTTTTATATTACTTCAACCAAAAAGTATCTTAAGAAGAATGGGACAGTGGTTAGCCGTGTTAAAAGGTGAACTGACTTGGATAGGATACGGAAATGAAACATTGCAAGACGAAAAGCAACATTTACCATCAATTCCTGATGGCGTTCTAACACTGTCGGAAATATCGTATGCTATAAATAAAAAGAACCCGTCGCAGGAGAAGGTGAGTGGGGAAAATATTATTTACGCCCGACATTATACCTTTAATGCGGACGTAAATAAGTTGTTTCAATATGTTTTTAGCCGTTTTAAATAAATACGGCGAATAGAAATGGAATTATTGAGAAAGAAGTTGTTCTCCTCCTCCAGCAGCTGCTCCACCACCTGCAAGCACTGCGGCAACGATGCAAAGTACAAAAACCAAAGCAGCTAAAACAATGGTTGCCTTTTCAATAAAATCAGCCGATTTAGCAGCGCCAAATAGTTGATTTGCCTGTGCACCACCAAAAGTAGCATCAACGCCACCACCTTTTGGATTCTGGATTAAAATAACAACCATTAACAAAAGGCTGACAAATGCAATAAGAACAGTTATAAAGGTCATGCTAAATATTTTTTAAGTTTTCTATTTCGGCTACAAATAACGCACTTTTTTTAGGAAATATCAAAATTAATCGCTCATAAACTTCAATGGCTTTGGCAATTTGATTTTGTTGCACTAAAATTTTGGCATACGTTTCACTCACTGGCATGGAATTTTCTTGTATGCTGCGCTCCGCCTGTACTGATGCTAATTGTGCGGAATTTCTAAAATGATTAATGGAAACAGGAAGATGTTCAGGAGGGCTTTTTTTATTTATAGCTTTATGTTTACTGGCGAAGGGTGTACCAACTGATTCATTCCATGACGAAAAAAAATCTTTCGATGCAGGTATTAAAATATTTTCTTCCTCTTGTTCTAACTGAAAATAGGGGATGGAAGGCGGTGATTCCGGGGGCATAGAAGTCTCCGTTTTACCGTTTTCCAAAAAGGACTGCAACAGGTCAAATTTTTTGGACAAGTATTTGCGATCTATGCTGTATAAGGCCGCCATTTGCAAATTTTTTTCACTTTCCAAATGATTTTCAAGCTGGCTTTTTTCCCATAGTATTTGCCTCAAATTGGCGGAGTAAGGAAAATGATGAACCAGCGTCTTAAGTTCCTGGTAAGAAACCATTTTTAACCTAAGGGGATTTTCAATACAGGCTATGAATAAATCGATATTCATTATCAGTTCGTTTTCAGTAAAATGCGAAATTATGCATTAATTTTCAAATGAGTCAGATAAATATTTCACTAGTTTTGAAAGGGCTTGTTTTCTATGGCTGATTTTATTTTTTTGGCTATCTTCCATTTCACCCAATGTTAAGTTGTAACCACTGGGTTTAAATATGGCGTCATAACCAAATCCATTGCTTCCATGGGGTTCGTTGCTAATTTCGCCCTCCAGAATACCCTCGAAATAAGTTATTTTTCCGTTCTCATATAAAGCTATGACCGTTCGAAAGCGCGCGCGCCTGTCTGTTTTTCCTTCCAGTAATTGTAGTAACTTTTTTTTATTTGCTTCATCGCTCCTTTCCAGACCTGCAAATCGGGCTGAAAAAACACCAGGCTGTAAGTCAAGGGCATAAACTTCGAGGCCTGTATCTTCCGCAAAACAATTCAAATTAAATTTTTCTGCTACAAACGTCGCTTTTTGGCAGGCATTTTCAGGAAGTGTAAAAAAATCTTCAGGAAGTTCCTCCTCATTTTCTAATGCAGGCGGAGATGAAACATCGTATTTATCGCGTAATATCTCAATGGCTTCCTTAAGTTTATTTTTATTCTGTGTAGCAAATAATAATTTTTTCAATGGATGAAATTTAAACAATGACTAATCTTTTTTTAAAATATTCAATGCAGTCCACAATGCTGCCGCCTTGGGTCTGATGGTCTGATTTCTTTCTGCAAAAATAGCTCCTAAGGGGTCAGCCCAAAGCCATTTACAACCCAAAAATGGAAAAACGGTGTAGGGAGGTATTTGAATATTCAAACTCAACAAATGAGGCTGGATGCCAAAAAGTAAAATCTTTCTCGACGCCGTATGAAGCAAAAAATGACTCAAATTGATTTCAGTACCCGGGGGTAAATTCAGGTAGTGGGTATCATTATCCATTTGCACACCCAAAGCGGTTAAAATCTTTTGCAAATAAGGATTTAACTCCTTTTCGTCCTCTTCGGGACAAGAGAAAATAATTAAAAATTGTTCTTTGTTTAAGCCCCTGACCATTTTTTCAACTAATTCATTGTCAGGAAATTGATAGACATCAAAATCAAAAAAATCGGAGGGAATGGCGTTTTTAGGGAACATCTTATTTCTGTTATGAACAAATTTTCGTAAATTAGCAAAAAAAAACAACAACATGTCAACTGCCATAAAGGTACAACGAATTGAAGCTACCAAAATACATAACATTGATTTTTCTAACTTAACTTTCGGGGCTAATTTTTCAGATCATGTTTTTATAGCTGATTATAAAAATGGAGAATGGAAGAACTTTAGAATTGAGCCATTTGGTTCTCTTTCTATTTCTCCCTCCGCAATGGCGCTTCATTACGGACAGGCTATTTTCGAGGGTATGAAAGCAACGAAAGCGCTGGATGGAAAACCCTATTTTTTCCGGCCCGAACAACATGCCAAAAGATTAAATAGATCGGCAGAGAGATTGTGTATGCCTTCTTTACCTGAACAGATTTTTATCGATGGTCTGCAGGCCTTAATTTCTTTAGACCAGGACTGGATTCCCAATATTCAAGGGAGTTCTCTTTATATCAGACCGTTTATGTTTGCCACTGATCCCTTTTTAGGGGTAAGACCTGCAAATGAATATACATTTATGATTATTACCTGCCCCGTTGGTCCTTATTATGCTCATCCAGTTAAATTGCTGGCCGAAACAACTTATGTTCGCGCAGTAAAGGGTGGTACAGGAGAGGCGAAGGCAGCGGGCAACTATGCTGGCAGCCTTTTACCAACTAAATTAGTTCAGGAAAAGGGTTATGATCAGGTTATGTGGTTAGATGGTGTCCATTTTGAAGAAATTCAAGAGGTTGGTACCATGAATTTAATGTTTGTCATTGACGGCAAAGTGATCACCCCTAAAACAGATGGGGCTATCTTAAAGGGAATAACCAGAGATACTATTTTACACATTTTGACCTACATGAATATCCCTTTCGAAGAGCGGGTGATTACTATTTCTGAAGTTTTAGCGGCCAATGCAAAGGGATCACTAAAAGAAATATTTGGTGTCGGTACTGCCGCTTTAGTGGTTCCTGTTAAAGAGTTGACTTACAAAGATGAAACCATTCTCGTCGAAACGCCGACGGCTTCCTCTATTGGGTCTATATTGAAAAAAGAAATCGAAGATCTTAGAGCAGGTACTGTAGCTGATTCAAACGGTTGGCTGGTGCCTGTCGTTGGCGTATAAGTTGTTTAGCTATGCACCTGACTAAACTTGTCGAAGGGCTGAATGATGCCGCCAGGGGCATTGATGGGATTTTGTGGAAATTTTTGCCGCCAGGGGCATTGATGGTCTATAGACGTGTGACCCCAGAGGGGTCATGGACAGTGACCCGTCCTGAAAAAAGTTTACAGATTTAACAATTTTTTAAAAATAGTCCTGATACAAATTTACACTTTACACTTTTCATGCCTGACCCCTTCGGGGTCACACGCCTATTGTGATTATTAGGCCCCTGGCTGCACAATTCCACCCATACAAGGTGTCAAAAAAAAGAGGCTATCTATTTAGACAGCCTCTTTTTCTTAGTATTTTGTTTCCTTTGGTTTGTTTTGAAGAATTTTCTCGATGGAATGATTGACTTCCACCGTCATTTTTGGTAATAAATTAATGGATGATAGTGTTTCTTTAAGTTGAACTACTTTTGAAGCGCCTAAAATAGCGGTACTCACATTTTTATTCTGGATGCACCAGGCTACCGCTAATTTGGCTAAAGAGGTATTTAACTCAAGGGCTATATTATTTAATCCGCGTATTTTATCTAGTTTTTCCTGCGTCAAGCTTCTGGTCTTTAGCCATTCCTCCCCGGGTAAATCCATGCGCGTACCTGTTGGGATTTCCTTTAAGTACTTGTCAGTCAGTGTACCTGAAGCAAGAGGTGACCAAATAGTGGTGCCTAGTCCAACCGTTTTGTAAATAAGTTTATACTCCTCTTCTACTCTGTCACGGTGAAACATATTGTAGTGAGGTTGTTCCATCGTCGGCCCAATCAAACGATATTCTTTTGCTACCATCTGGGCAGCCATTAACTCCTGAGCTGACCATTGAGAAGTTCCCCAATAAAGTATTTTACCTTGTTGAATGAGCTGATTCATGCTCCAGACGATTTCCTCCATCGGAGTATTTTTGTCTGGTCTGTGACAAAAATAAAGGTCAAGATAATCAAGTTGCAATCTTTTTAATGCAGCATGACAAGCTTCAAAAATATGCTTTCGGCTCAATCCTGTTTGATTGGGACCCTTTGGACCACAGCCAAAAAATACTTTACTTGAAACAATGTAGGATGTTCGGTCCCAGGCCATTTTTTTGAGAATATTTCCCATCACTATTTCCGATTTGCCTTCGGCATATCCCTCAGCATTATCAAAAAAATTGACCCCTTGATCGTAGGCTTCAATCATAAGTTCTTCGGCAAGTTCATCTGAAATTTGGTTGCCAAAAGTGAGCCAAGAACCGAAGGATAACAAGCTTACTTGTAAGCCGGAATGGCCTAATCTTCTATATTCCATATAATTAATTTTAAAACGTGTAAACAAATTGAAGGCCAGGCATTTTTACCTTTATACTCAAATCATCACTTATGTCAAAATTCTGTAAGTGAGCATCCACAAACGCTTCAATGGCAACAATACCATACACCACTACGACGCCAATATAACTTGTTTGGGTGTTTTTATCATATTTATTACGCAAATTTCTGAGGGCTTCTGCGCTATTTATTTTACCAGTGAACTCATGTGGCTTTTTTGCTAATTCTAATTCCAGTGCTGTTTTAAATCTTTTATAACGGGATTGGTTGAATTGCAGATAGGCGATAGAGCCACCAATAGCGGCATAAACAAAGGGTGTTTTCCACCAATTTCCATTATAAATTTGACCTGATCCTGGTAAAACAATGGAATATAGGGCTGATTTTTTAGGGTTTGGTGGCGTTTTTATTTTTATGCTATCAAGAGACGAGCTATCAATAACGATAGGTTTATTTACAGAAAGGGGGGTAACAAGTAAGGTATCTTGAGCACATAAAAGGCCAAAATGTAAGAAAAAAATGAAAAAAAAGGTAAAAAACCGGTTAATCTTCAATTTTTTCCAAAAGATTATTGAGATCATTGACATTTTGAAAAGGTATAATTATCTGCCCTTTGCCGTCCTCTCTAAGTTTGAGTTGAAGTTTACCATTCCCAAAAAACGCCCGAAATTGCTTTTGAATAAAATCGTAATCGTTAGGTAAGGGAATTTCTGTTTTTTTAGGTTCAACCTGGTTAAACTGTTGGATTAGCTTTTCAAGAGCCCTCACGGATAGGTCGTCTGAAATGGTTTGTCGAAACAAGGTGGACTGCCAGGCAAAATCTTCCATACCAGCTAAGGCTTTTGCATGGCCCATGGTCAGCTTTTTATCCTTGATAGCCTGTTGAATTTCAGGAGAAAGACGCAATAATCTCAAATAATTTGTGATAGTACTTCTACTTTTTGTTTTCCCCGTTCTCTCCGCTAATTGTTCATCAGTTAAGCTGCATTCTTCCTTTAAACGTTGGAAGGAAATAGCTACTTCAATCGCATTTAAATCTTCCCGTTGTATATTTTCAATCAGGGCCATTTCAAGTAAAGCCTGATCATTCGCTATTCTGATATAAGCGGGTACCTCGGTAATGCCTGCCAATTTAGAAGCTCTGAGTCTTCTTTCCCCTGAAATTAACTGGTAGGCATTGGTAGTTAACATTCTTACGGTAACGGGTTGTATCAATCCATGGATTCGTATGGAATCAGCCAATTCTTCTAAAGCCGCCGGATCAAAATCATGTCTCGGTTGAAACGGATTAACCTCAATCTGATCCAATGGAATCATTGCTATGGAGTGTGCCAGCTCCTTGACAACAGAAACGGAATCTTTCTGTATCTCATTATCAATATTGGTTAGTAAAGCACGAATACCTAAGCCTAATTCCTGCTTATGAAATAATTTTTTTGCCATGCTATTTCCTATTGCCTGTTTATTTATCCCTTATAAACCTAAATTAAACGGGGATAGTCTGCGCGATTTGTGAATCTTTATTTCTAGTGAGAAACTCTTGTGCCAGGTTCAGATAATTTATGGCACCCTTACAAGTTGCGTCCATCAATACCACAGGGGTATGCATATTAGGTGCTTCGCCTATTTTAGCGTTTCTGTGAATAATCGTTTGATAAACCTGTTGGGGGAAAATATCTCTGACTTCCGAAATGACTACATTGGCCAATCGTAAACGGGCATCGTACATGGTGAGTACAATACCTTCAATAGATAGTTTGGGATTTAAATTTTTCTTAACTAATTGTATGGTTTCCTGTAATTTAGCTAATCCCTCAAGGGCGAAAAATTCACATTGTACGGGAATCAACACGGTATCTGCAGCACACAAAGCATTGACCGTTACAATGCCTAATGAGGGTAAACAATCTATGATAATATAATCGTAATCTGGGCGAAGTTTTTCAACGACGGCCTGCATATAAAATTCCCTGTTGGGTTGATTGACCAATTCTATTTCAGCTCCTACCAAACTAATGGAGGAGGGGAGAATATGCAGATTAGGGGTATCCGTTTCGAAGATAGTTTCGTAAGGATCCACGCCATTAAGCAGGCAATCATAGATGCTTAATGTTACATCTGATGAAAGTACGCCAACACCACTCGAAGAATTCGCCTGAGGGTCTGCGTCTATCAACAGTACTTTTTTGTCCAGAATGGCTAAACTAGCAGCCAGATTTATAGCCGTTGTTGTTTTACCAACACCACCTTTTTGGTTAGCAATCGCCACTATTTTTCCCATTTTTACTCGAGTATTCTTTGGGTATTTAATAATAAAACCTGAATGTTACACAAAGATAACAATAATTAAACAGAGAAAATATAGTTTAACAACAATATTAATGAACAGGCACTCTGCTTAGCATTCTTGCCTGTATTCCTTTTGCCGACCTAAGTTCATGTAAATCCTGAAGATAAGGTCTCCAGGTTGGAAATTCTGCCGACATTAACTTTATGGCTGTTTCTGTATCATTAGGATTCATAAGTTCCTCAATCAACTGCTCTACACTATTTTTTACCTGCGGGTATTCCGAAATGCGATAATCCGTTGATTTTGACATTTTTGCAGCTACTTTAATGGCATCCTGAAGATTTCCAATTTTATCTACCAATCCAATTGGTATGGCATCTGATCCACTCCAGACTCTGCCCTGGGCTATGGCATCCACCGCATTTCGCGATAGCTTTCGTCCGTCACTTACTCTTTTAAGGAAGGTTTCATACATTAATTCAACTTGTTTTTGCATGATTCTACCTTCATCTTCTCCGATATCGAAAAATACATTTAATCCCTGTGAATATTTTCCAGTTTTAACTGTATCAAAAGTAACTCCTACCTTATCTTCCAACAAGCCACCTACACTTGGGATAATTCTGAACACACCAATAGAACCCGTTACGGTATTTTCCTCAGCCAGGATACTGTCTGCCAAACAGGCAATATAATAGCCTCCGGAGGCTGCATAATTCCCCATAGATACGACAAGAGGTTTCCCTGTCTTTTTTAATTTTTTCAAGGCATACCATATATTTTCAGAGGCCAGAGCACTTCCTCCCGGCGAATTAACTCTTAATACAACAGCTTTTACTCTATCATCGCCAGAAACTTTTTCAATATCCTTGATATAGGATAAATCTCCGATATTTCCCGGCGTGTTCTTTCCGTCCGAAATGGTACCTTCCGCATAGATTACGGCAATTTTGTCATCGGCACTATAATTTTTTGAAGGAGCATTGGCTTTATGATAGCCGGCGAGACTAACAAATGGAATCTTTTCATTTTCTTTAAAGCCCAATTTCTTTCTAAAAATATCCATGACATCCTGACGATAAATCACCTCATCTACTAATCCGTGAACTTTTGCATTCTCAGGACTATCCGCTTTATAATTACCAACAATATCAGCTACTTGTGTAGGGCTCAATTTTCTTGAGGTGGCCACATCATTCAGGAAGCTGGTATAAAAATCGTTTAGTAGTTCGCGATATTGAAATTTATTTTCTGTACTTAGTTGGGTTAATCTGTAAGGTTCTGTGGCTCCTTTGAATTTACCAGCGTAATAAATTTGCATTTTGACGCCTAGTTTATCCAACAGGTTTTTATAAAATGGAACTTCGGCAACCATGCCCCTCACTTCAAAAATACCCACAGGATTAGCATATACTTTATCGGCTACACTGGCCAGATAGTAATCTGACTGCATGTAAAACTTAGAATGAGCAATGATAAATTTACCACTCTTTTTAAAGGATACCAAAGCATCGCGCAATGATTTTACCGTGGCATACCCTGAAAATGAAGGCATTTCCATATCTAAATAGATACCTTTTATTCTGGAATCATTTTTCGCATTCTCTATGGTTGCAATAATTTCATGTAAACCCAATAAATCGTCTCCTTTTATGGACTGAAAAGGATCTAATTCCGCATTATTGGTTAACTCTGGAATCGATTCATTAAATGTGAGTCTTAATATGGT
>Ga0129324_10000846_pt1 | contig 21177 bp, 18 predicted proteins | sample CPBDNA_7_FD_96879 | JGI IMG/M metagenome (GOLD analysis project Ga0129324, IMG submission 96879) | Freshwater to marine salinity gradient microbial communities from Chesapeake Bay, USA - CPBay_Spr_15_0.2_DNA | ecosystem: Environmental > Aquatic > Marine > Coastal | place: USA: Chesapeake Bay... | reverse complement strand
GACCTGCCACGTGTAGCCCATGCCGAGAACGACCCCGAATGCGAAATATGCGTTCAGCCCCATCCCAGGGGCGAGGGCGACCGGATAGTTGGCAAGCAAGCCCATGATCAAGGTGCCGATGGCGGCGGCGAGGCACGTCGCAACAAAAACCGCCCCTTGATCCATCCCAGTTTCCGCCAAGATCGACGGATTCACGAAGATAATATACGCCAACGTCAAAAACGTGGTGACACCGGCAATAATCTCGGTGCGCACACTGGTGCCGTGCGCCTGCAACTGAAAGAATTTATCGAGCATTTTTTGAATTCCCCTAACAGAGCCATTTTACAAAGTCTCGCCCACCGCGACGCGCCCTGACAAGAGGCCGGAATGCGCCGCCGCACATTCGCCTGCAAAGCGTTAGCGTTTGGGCGCATTTCGCTGATAGTCTCCGTCCTATGACGCAGCCCGATACAATCGCTCAACCAGCTCCGCCGCGTGGATTCGCGGATGCCGAGTTCGAAGCCCGCACCCGCCGTGCACAGGCGCTTATGCACCGCGCCGGCGTCGATGCCCTGTTGCTGATGACCGAGCCCGAAGTGCGTTACTTCACCGGCTTTTTAACGCCGTTCTGGCAAAGCCCGACCCGGCCTTGGTTCGTCGTCGTGCCCAGCGAGGGCAAACCGATTGCGGTGATTCCAGAAATCGGCGCGGTGTGCATGCAAAACACCTGGATCGACGACATTCGCACGTGGCCGTCACCCCGGCCTGAGGATGAGGGAATTACGTTGCTTGTCGACCTGTTCCGCACGCAGCTGCCAACGCGGCAGGGCAAAATCGGCGTCCCGATGGGACCTGAGACATCGTTGCGGATGCCGCTGAGTGATTTCGAACGTTTGCGGGATACCGTCCTGCCAGCCCAAATCGTCGATGCGGGCGCGATCATCCGCACGCTGCGCATGGTCAAGTCTGAGGCCGAGGTCGCAAAAATTCGCCACATCTGCACCATCGCATCGGATGTATTCGAGACGTTGCCGCAACACCTACATACCGGCATGACAGAGGTCGACATTTTCCGTACGTTCAAGACCGCCATGCTGAACGCCGGTGCCGACGATACGGCGTATCTGGTCGGCGGTGCCGGACCCGGGGGCTATGGCGATATTATTTCGCCACCCAGAACGCGCCCGACGCAAACCGGCGATGTGTTAATCCTGGATACCGGCGCCGTGTTCGACGGCTACTTCTGTGACTTTGACCGCAACTATGCGTTCGGTGACGTCGATGATGCGGTCAAGCGCGCCCATGCCACCGTCTATGCAGCGACCGAGGCCGGACTCGCAGCAGCACGGCCCGGCACCACGTGCGCCGCGTTATTTCATGCCATGAACATGCTGCTGGAAGCCGGCGGCGCTTTGGGCAATACGGTCGGACGACTCGGCCACGGGCTCGGCATGCAATTGACGGAGTGGCCGTCGAACACCGCCCATGATACGACCGAACTGTCAGTCGGCATGGTCATAACCCTTGAACCCGGCATGACATTCGCAGACGGTAAGGTCATGGTGCATGAAGAAAACATTGTTGTGCGTGATGGTCCGCCAGAGCTGCTGAGCCGCCGCGCCCCTGCTGAAATGCCAATCATCACATGAGGTTCCACGATGGCGCTGCCTTTTAACTTCGCGCCCGACCGGTCGCCGGCATTGGGTTTGATCATCCTTCAGACCGACACACTGCTGGAGACCGATTTAGGCCCGCTGTTTCACGAACTCGGGTATCGCACTTATCACAACCGCATCCCCGCATCACCGGAAGTGCGCCCGGAAACACTCTCCACCATGGGCGAGCAAATGACCCGAATCGCGGCGATGTTTCCGGCCGACAACGGTATTGCGGTGATAGGCTACGGCTGCACCTCTGGCACCACGATTTTAGGTGAAACCCGGGTCGCCGAACTGGTTCAGGCCGCACACCCTGGGATGCCCGTGAGCAACCCGCTAAGCGGCTTGAAAGCAGCGTGTCGCGCGCTCGCCATCACCAGGCTCGGGCTGCTGACCCCGTATGTCGCGAACGTCTCAGACGCCATGATCGCAGCACTCAAAGATGATGACATCCACGTCACAGCCTATGCGTCGTTCGAGCAGGCGGAAGATCAAATCGTCGGGAAGATCGATCCGCGCTCGGTGTTTGATGCGTTGATCGAGATTGGGAAGGGCGATTGCGAGGCAGTGTTCGCATCGTGCACGAATCTCCGTGCATTCGAGGTGATTGAAGAAGCCGAAGCCGCCATCGGCAAGCCGGTGCTGTGCTCCAATCAGGTGATGGCGTGGCATATGTTGCAGATCGCCGGCCTCAACACCACCTTACCCGGGCGTGGCCGTATCTTTGCAAACACCTGACTGCTGGGATGGACCAAGCCGATGCGCGGTTGATGGTGCCGCCGGCATCGCTTAAAAGGGGCGCGTAACGCCGCTATGTCGGCGTTCCCCAATCCAAGGAGCTTCTCCGGCCCATGTTCTCAGCTTTTGAATGGATGATGGCGATGCGCTACCTCCGCGCCCGGCGCCAGGAGGGGTTCATCTCGGTGATCGCCTGGTTCTCGTTGGTCGGGATCGCGCTCGGCGTTGCCACACTGATCATCGTCATGTCGGTGATGAACGGCTTCCGCCAGGAACTATTGGATCGCATTCTGGGCATCAATGGGCACCTCAGCGTCTATGGCCCGGTGCAGGGCAAAATGACCGACTATCAGCCGATCATGGAAAAGCTGGCGAGCCTGGACGGCGTGGTCTCGGTCAACGCGCTGATCGAAGGCCAGGTCATGGCATCGGCCAATTCTGTCGCCAAGGGTGCGCTGGTGCGCGGCATCCGCGCCGAAGACTTGGCACAGCGTAAGATCGTCGCCGACAACATCGTCAGCGGCTCACTCGCCGCGTTCAAAGGCGATGACGTGGTGCTGATCGGATCGCGGCTCGCGCAAAGTATGGGGCTCCGTGTCGGTGAAAAACTGACGCTGATCTCACCCAAGGGCAACTTGACGGCGTTTGGCACCGTGCCGCGCATGCGCGCATTCACCGTCGTCGGCACCTTTGAAATCGGCATGTATGAATACGATTCCGGCTTTATCTTTATGCCGCTGGAAGCCGCACAAATCTATTTCAAACTGCCGGATGCGGTCTCCAACCTGGAAGTGTTCTTGGACAAACCCAACGATGCGCCCTCAATTGGGCTTGAGGTCGCGCGGGCACTGCGCGGTCAAGCCAACGTGCATGATTGGCAACGCGCCAATGCCAGCTTCTTCAATGCGATCCAGGTCGAACGCAACGTGATGTTCCTGATCTTGACGCTGATCATCCTGGTCGCCGCGTTCAATATCATTTCCAGCCTGATCATGCTGGTCAAAGACAAGGGCCGCGACATTGCCATCTTACGCACCATGGGCGCGACCAAAGGCATGATCATGCGGATCTTCCTGATCGCCGGCGCCAGCGTCGGCGTGATCGGCACCATGGCGGGATTCGGCCTCGGCCTCGCGTTCGCGTCGAACATCGAAACCATCCGCCGTTGGATCGAAGGCTTGACCGGCAGCGACCTGTTCGCCGCTGAAATCTATTTCCTCTCGCAACTGCCCGCCGTTGTCGATCCGGGCGAAGTAACGGCTGTTGTATTGATGGGCTTAGGGCTCTCTTTCCTGGCCACAATCTATCCAAGCTGGCGGGCTGCCCGCATCGATCCGGCGGAGGCACTCCGCTATGAATGAGGCCGCGCCAAAGATCTTAGAGCTGAAAAACATCGTCCGTACTTTTGGCGAGGGCAAACGCACGTTGGATGTCTTACGCGGTGCCAACCTCGACGTGCACGCCGGCGAAGTGGTCGCTTTGGTCGGCCCGTCGGGCGCCGGGAAGTCGACGCTGCTCCACATCGCCGGTCTGCTCGAAGCGCCCAGCAGCGGGGATGTCCTGATCGATGGCCAATCCTGCATCGGTCTTGGTGACGATGACCGGACACTGGTGCGGCGCTACAACATCGGCTTTGTGTATCAATATCACCACCTGCTGCCGGAATTCTCGGCGCTGGAAAACATCATCATCCCGCAGATCGTTGCCGGCATCGACAAGTCGACGGCAAAAAGCCGGGCCTACGAATTGCTTGAATGGATGGGCTTGTCGGAGCGCGCCGATCACCGCCCAGGGAAACTCTCCGGCGGCGAACAACAACGCGTCGCCATCGCCCGCGCACTCGCCGCATCGCCGCGCGTGCTGTTGGCCGACGAGCCGACCGGCAACCTTGACCCTAGCACCGCCGATGATGTGTTCAATGTGCTGATGCACTTGGCCCGCGGCGCCGGTCTGGCCGCTCTGGTCGCCACCCATAATCCAGACCTCGCCAAACGCATGGACCGTATTGTGCGTGTTGAGGACGGCATCCTGGTTGAGGGGTAAAGGCACCGCCTTACTCCGTACCGTCATTCCCGCGGACGCGAGAATCCACCTGGCCGCCATGGCCCCCGCCTGCGCGGGGGTGACGCAGATGGTGGGTATACTTAATCCGTCCACTTTCTTGTGGATAACTTAGAAATCCACCCCAACATGTGGTGACTTTACCCTCAAGCTGTGGAATCCTGACGGGATGTCTAATCACGCTGATTTTGTTCACCTTCGCGCGCACAGTGCCTATTCGCTTTGCGAAGGGGCGATACCGGCGAAACAGTTGGTGAAACTGTCCGCCGAGATGCACATGCCGGCGGTGGCGCTGACCGACACCGACAATCTGTTCGGTGGTTTGGAATTTTCGTTCGCAGCCCTGGATGCCGGCGTGCAGCCGATCATCGGCGCGCAGCTGACCATCAAGTTGGACGGCGGCGAGCAGGGCCGGGCACGGGCGATGTTCGATGACGGCGGATTGGTGGTGCTGGCGCAAAGCGACGCCGGATACCGCAATCTGCTGACGATGCTGAAAATCGCCTACATGGATTCCGAAGACGCGCTGCGTCCAGGGGTCACGCCGGAAGAATTGTGCGCACACGCGGACGGCCTGATCTTGCTCAGCGGCGGCGCCGACGGGGCGCTCGGGCGGCTGTTGCGGATGGGTCGTCGCGACGAAGCCGCCGGTTTTCTGGATGCGCTCCGCGTCGCCTTCGACGGGCGGCTCTACATAGAAATCCAACGTCACGGTATGCCCGAAGAACGCGCGACCGAGCCGCAGTTCATCGATTGGGCCTATGCGCATAACCTGCCGCTTGTCGCCACCAATGAGCCGTTCTTTGTCGGGCCCGAATTTCATCGTGCGCACGATGCGCTGTTGTGCATTCATGACAGTGCAACCCTATCGGATGATGAGCGGCGCAAGCTGACATCGGATCACTATTTCAAATCCGCCGCCGAAATGCGGGCACTGTTTGCGGACCTGCCGGAAGCCATCGAAAATACCCTGGTGATCGCGCAGCGATGCGCCTTCATGATCAACAAAGTCGCTCCGATCCTGCCGCCGTATAAAACCGACGGCGGCATGACCGAGGCCGACGCGTTGAAAGCACAAGCCCACGACGGCCTGACCGGACGGCTGAGCGCACACGTGTTCACCGACGACATGGACGCAGCCGCCCGCACCGACGCCGAAAAGCCGTACCGCGAACGCCTGGATTACGAGCTTGGCGTGATCGAACAAATGGGCTTTCCGGGCTACTTCCTGATCGTTGCCGACTTTATCAAATGGGCCAAGGAAAACGGCATTCCGGTGGGGCCGGGGCGGGGTTCGGGTGCGGGCTCGGTGGTGGCGTGGTCATTGTTGATCACCGACCTAGACCCACTGCGTTGGGGGTTGCTGTTCGAGCGGTTCTTGAACCCCGAACGTGTGTCCATGCCCGACTTCGATATCGACTTCTGCCAGGACCGCCGCGACGAGGTGATCCGCTATGTGCAGCAAAAATACGGCCGTGATCACGTCGCCCAGATCATCACGTTCGGAAAGCTGCAGGCCCGCGCCGTGCTGCGTCATGTCGGTCGGGTTCTGGAAATGCCTTACGGCTTTGTCGACCGCATCTGTAAAATGGTGCCGAACAATCCGGCCAACCCGGTCACGCTGGAACAAGCGATCACCAGCGAAGACGGCCTGCGTGAACTGATCCGCGAAGACGGCCAAGTCCGCGAAATGGTCGAGATCGCGCGCAAACTCGAAGGCCTGTATCACCACGCCTCGACCCACGCTGCCGGCGTCGTGATCGGCGACCGTCCGCTGGAACAACTGATCCCGCTATACCGCGACCCTCGGTCCGACATGCCGGTGACCGGCTTCAATATGAAGTTTGTCGAACAGGCCGGCCTCGTAAAATTCGACTTCTTGGGCCTGAAAACCTTGTCGGTTTTGGTGAAGGCCGAAGGTTTCGTGAATTCGAAGCTGCCCAAAGATCAACAGCTTGAGCTGTTAAAAATCCCGCTGGATGACCCGAAGACGTTTGAGATGATCTCGCGCGGCGAAACCACCGGTGTGTTCCAGTTGGAAAGTGCCGGCATGCGCGACGTGCTGCGCGGCCTCAAGCCCGACACCTTCGAAGACATCATCGCCGTCGTAGCGCTGTACCGCCCCGGCCCAATGGACAACATCCCGAGCTATATCGAGCGTAAACACGGCCGCGAGGAACCCGACTATCTGCATCCAACGCTTGAGCCTGTGCTGAAAGAAACCTTCGGCATTCCGATCTACCAAGAACAAGTGATGCAGATCGCCCAGGTGCTTTCGGGCTACACGCTCGGCAACGCTGATTTGCTGCGCCGTGCCATGGGCAAAAAAGTCCAAGCCGAAATGGACGCACAGCGCAAAAACTTCGTCGAAGGCGCCAAGGCGCGCGGCGTACCCGAGAAACAAGCCGACGACATCTTTAACGTCGTCGACAAATTCGCGGGCTACGGTTTCAACAAATCCCACGCCGCCGCGTATGCGCTGGTCGCGTATCAAACTGCATACATGAAAGCTAACCATCCGGTCGAATTCATGGCCGCATCGATGACGTTCGATATGAATAACACCGACAAGCTGAATGTATTTCGCCAGGAACTGGACCGGCTCAAGGTGCCGCTGCTGCCGCCGGATATCAACAGGTCTGACGTTTCGTTCGCGGTCGAGCACGTCACCGATGCCGACGGTGAACGGGCAGGGGTGCGTTATGCCCTGGCGGCTGTGAAAAACGTCGGCGCGCAAGCAATGCAGGCGTTGGTCGATGCCCGCAATGCGGACGGTCCGTTTAAGTCGCTGACCGATTTCGCAGGCCGCGTTGATCCGCGCGACATCAACAAACGGCAACTCGAAAACCTGACCCGCGCCGGCGCGTTTGACCATTTGGATGCCAACCGTCGCCGTGTGCTGCAAGGACTGGAAGCGGTGGTCGCCACGGCCAGTGCTGCGGCAAATGACCGCAACTCAAACCAGATCAGTTTGTTTGGCGGTGAGGCTGAAGAAACGCCGGAAATTCGGCTGCCCAATATCGACGACTGGGCGCCGATGGATCGGCTCCGCGAAGAATTCGATGCGGTCGGGTTTTATCTGTCGGCACACCCGCTCGATGCTTATGAGCGCGTGCTTGAGAAAAAGCGCGTGCGCAGTTCTGCCGAAGCCCTGGCCGCCGCACGCGAGGGTGCGTTGCGGCTTGCGGGTACGTTTATCTCGAAAAAGGAAATGACGTCGAAGACCGGCAAACGATTTGCGTTCATCACCTTTTCAGATGCGTCCGGTGTATTTGAAGCCACCGCGTTTTCAGAAATTCTGGCGCAACATGCCGAGCTTTTGGTGCCGGGCAATTCGATGATCGTCGATTGTGCGCTGTCGATGTTCGGCGAACAAATTCGCCTAACCATCCAGGGCCTGCAAAGCATCGACATCGCCGCCAAACAAGCCGCCGCATCAGCCAAGGAACTTCGCGTCTATCTGGACAGTGCCGACGCGCTGGCCCCGCTCAGCGACGTCTTGGCCCGTGGCCGCAACGGCGGCAGCGGCAAAAGCAAGGTGCTGATCACCATGCGGCTCCGCGACTGCGATGAAGAAGTCGATATCGATCTCAAAGAAAACTTCGCCCTGACCCACGAAATGTCGTTGGCGGTCCGCTCATTACCGGGCGTGTTGGATGTGCGAGAGGTTTGACCTTTCTCGTCGCTCCACCCCCTCGTCAGTCCCGCCAACCCTCGTCATTCCCGCGAATGCCGAAACGCCGACAAAGACCGCTTCTGCTTCCCAGCCGCATCGAAATTCGACAAATCTAAATAAGCTTCGAACGCAGCCTTAATCTGCGGCCATTCGCTGTCGATGATCGAGAACCAAGCGGTGTCACGATTTCGGCCCTTGTAGATCGTGCACTGGCGGAACACGCCTTCAAACGTAAACCCTAAGCGCGCTGCGGCATTTCTGGATTTTTCGTTGGCGTTGTCGCATTTCCATTCATAGCGGCGATAGCCCAATTCGTCGAACGCACGCGCCATCATCATGTATATGGCTTCGGTGGCAGCCACCGTGCGCTGCAGGGCAGGGGCGTAGTTAATGTGGCCGATCTCGATTGAGCCGATGTCCGGAGAAATGCGCAAATAGCTTGCGACACCAATGGCTTTATCCGTAGCGGCGTCGATGATCGCGTGAAACAGCGGGTCGTTGCCAGATGCGTCTTTGGCGATCCAGGCACGATAGTCTTCTTCGCTATCAAACGGACCATATCCCATATAGGTCCATATCCGTCCGTCCGCGTCTTCCATGTTCGCGGCATGCAGGTCGGCAGCATGACGGGCAGCGTCCAACACCTCCAACCGGCAGGTGCGGCCTTGCATGGGAGTGCGCGGCGGCAGAGGTCGTGGCGTCCAATTAGGAAGGGGATCACCGATAGGCTGGCCGAGAAGATTGGTCTGTGTCATGTCATGCTCCATTGTAAGTGGTCGAAGTTTTGACACTTTTATGTGCTTTATAAAGGGCCATTTTACAGCGACGTTTATACGGATTGGTCCTTCGAGACGGCTTTCGGCCTCCTTATGATGAAATGAAAGCTATATATCCACATCCTGAGCAGCGCGAAACTGGCTTGCATTCCCAGCCTGCAAGGGCTAAACGTCACGCGATTTCGCACGCGGGTTTGCGGCAGTCTGTGCAAATTCACAGACAACGTCGTTCCGGTGCCAAGAGCATACGAGATTTCTTGGCCACGCCCGCGGAGGATTAACCGGAAAAGGAGTAGGCCTGATGGCACTTCCCGATTTTACCATGCGTCAGCTATTGGAAGCTGGTGTTCACTTTGGTCACAATACCCGTCGTTGGAACCCGAAAATGGCGCCGTACATCTTCGGCGACCGTAATGGTATCCACATCATCGATCTGCAGCAGACCGTACCGCTTTTGCACCAAGCCATGTTGGCCGTGCGGGGCGTGGTTTCGTCGGGCGGTCGCGTGCTGTTCGTCGGCACCAAGCGTCAGGCGCAAAAGCGCGTCGCTGAAGCCGCAAAGCGTTGCGGTCAGTACTATGTGAACCACCGTTGGCTCGGCGGTATGCTGACCAACTGGCGCACCATTTCGCACTCGATCAAACGTCTCAAGGAACTTGAGACAATGTTTGCCAACGAGACCGACGTCCAGGGTCTGACCAAGAAAGAGCTTCTGATGTTGACGCGCGAGCGCGACAAGCTTGAGCGCGCCCTTGGCGGCATCAAAGACATGGGCGGTCTGCCGGACATTCTGGTGATCATTGATACCATTAAAGAAGACATCGCCATCGCAGAGGCCACCAAACTTGGCATTCCTGTCGTCGGCGTCATCGACTCCAACGCCAATCCTGAAGGCATTACCTATCCAGTGCCTGGCAACGACGACGCAATCCGCGCCATTTCGCTGTATTGCGACCTGATGGTCGGTACCGTGCTCGACGGTCTGCAAGCCGAAGTCGGCGCCAAGGGCGGCGACATCGGCGAAAGCGAAGCCCCTGTTGAGGTTGCGCTGGCCGAAGCCGAAGCTGTGGTTGTTGCTGAAGCTGCGCCTGAAGCGCCTGCTGAGGCCGTTGCCGATGCTCCGGCGACCGCTGTTGCTGAAGCCGTTGCTGACGCGACCGAGAAAAAAGACGGCGAAACCGCCTAAAGCTGACATGCAAACGGGGTTGGCAGCAATGCCGACCCCGCGCTGTCTCACAACGATTTACATGATGAGGATGGATTATGGCTGAAATCACCGCAGCACTGGTCAAAGAACTGCGCGAAAAAACCGGCGCAGGCATGATGGACTGCAAAAAAGCGCTCGCCGAGAACAATGGCGATTTGGAAGCGGCGGTCGATTGGCTGCGCACCAAAGGCTTGGCGGCTGCCGCTAAGAAAGCCGGGCGTGTTGCCGCTGAGGGCCTCGTCGGCGTCGTCATTGACGGCAACAAAGGCGCGGTTTGCGAAGTTAACGCAGAAACCGACTTCGTGGCACGTAACGAAGGCTTCCAGGATCTGGTTGAAAGCATCACCAAACTGGCGATTGACGCCGGCGATGATGTCGATGCGCTGAAAGCCATGGCGTTCCCGGGCACCGGTCGAACCGTCGAAGAAGAAGTCACCCATGCGATTGCCACCATCGGCGAAAACATGTCGATCCGCCGCAACGCGGCATTGTCCGTATCCAAAGGCGTCTTGGCGCACTACGTGCACAATGCATTGAAGCCGGGTCTGGGCAAAATTGCCGTGCTCGTAGCGCTGGAAAGCGATGGCGGCACCGATGGCCTCGAAGAAGTCGGCAAGCAGCTCGCCATGCACATCGCAGCCGCCCGTCCGCAATCGGTCAGCCGTGACGATCTGGATCAAAGCTCTGTCGAGCGCGAACGTCAGGTGCTGATTGAGCAGGCCCGCGAATCGGGTCGCCCGGAAAACATCATCGAGAAGATGGTCGAAGGCCGTTTGCGCAAGTTCTACGAAGAAGTTTGCCTACTTGAGCAGACGTTCGTGATCGATGGCGAAAGCAAGGTCGAAACGATCGTCGAAAACGCCGGCAAAGCCGCTGGCGGCACCGTAAAAGTCACGGATTTCAAGCTTTTCGTGCTGGGTGAAGGCATCGAAAAGAAAGAAGACGACTTCGCCGCCGAAGTTGCAGCCGCAGCCGGCACAGCCTAATCGAACGCGCTCGGCGCGATGCCATTGCGCATCGCGCCGATTTGCGGTCGTACGACGGGCCTGGCTGTTATAGTGTAAGGCGTTGCCTGCGCGGGTACGGTTTCGAAGTGCCCTTCACATATGCGGGCCGGCATTGGCCTTGTGCCTGTGACGGACCGCATCGCCGATCAGAGGTCATCCGATGGATTCGTCCTACACCCCCATGTACAAACGCGTACTTTTAAAGCTGTCTGGCGAAGCTTTGATGGGCGAGCAGGGGTTTGGCCTGGACTCCGAAACCGTCGAGAGGATCGCCGACGAAATCAAATCTGTCCATGATAACGGCGTTGAAGTCTGCTTGGTCATCGGCGCCGGTAACATTTTTCGCGGCGTCAAACTGGCGCAGGCGAATATCGAACGCACCACCGGTGACTACATGGGCATGCTGGCGACCGTGCTGAACGCCCTGGCGATGCAGAGCATGCTCGAGAGTAAGGGCGTGATTACCCGTGTGCTGTCAGCCATTCCCATGTCGACGGTATGTGAGCCGTATATCCGCCGTCGCGCCATGCGGCATATGGAAAAAGGCCGCGTGGTCATCTTTGCCGCAGGCACCGGCAATCCATTTTTCACCACCGACACCGCCGCCGCTTTGCGCGCCGTCGAAATGAACTGTGACGCTTTGTTAAAGGGCACGCAGGTCGACGGTGTCTATTCCGCCGATCCGATAACCACACCGGACGCTGAACGCTATGATAGTTTGACCTATCAGGACGTCCTGTCGCGGGACCTGCGCGTGATGGATACGGCGGCAATTGCACTTGCGCGCGAAAACGCTGTTCCAATCTTGGTTTTTTCCATTCACAATCCAGGCGCGTTCGCGGACGTGGTGGCTGGCAAGGGTGTATTCACCATCGTCACGGACACGGATAAATGAGGAGACTACCATGAGCGATATCAACGGTATGCGGAAAGACATTGATCATAAAATGTCGCGCGCCGTCGAGGTTCTGCACGAAGAATTCGGCGGACTAAGGACCGGTCGCGCCGCAACCAGTCTGTTGGACCCGGTGCAAGTCACCGCCTATGGGGCCGCCATGCCACTTAATCAGGTCGGCAGCGTTTCCGTGCCTGAGCCACGTATGCTGGCAGTACAGGTTTGGGACAAGGTGAACGTCAAAGCGGTCGAAAAAGCGATCATCGATTCAGGCCTCGGCCTCAATCCGGCGGTCGACGGTACCATGGTGCGTATCCCAATTCCGGCACTTACCGAAGAACGTCGCCAAGAATTGGTCAAAATCGCCGGCAAGTACGCCGAAGATGCGAAAATTGCGGTGCGAAACGTGCGCCGCAATGCCTTAGACGACCTTAAAAAAGCCGAAAAAGATGGCGATATCCCGCAAGATGCGCTGCGTGGCTTTTCCGACGAAGTGCAGGCGTTGACGGATCAGTACACGAATGCCATCGACGAGGCGTTCTCCCACAAAGAACAGGAGATCATGCAGGTCTAATGAGCGCCGCTCCGCTTGCCAAAATTGCTGACGGCGCGCCGACGCCGCTACATGTCGCCATTATCATGGACGGCAATGGGCGCTGGGCGAATGCGCGTGGCAAACCGCGGAATGCGGGCCATCGCGCCGGTGCCGAAGCGGTCCGCCGCACCATCGAAGCCGCCGCCGCGCTTGGTATTAAATACCTGACATTGTTCAGTTTTTCTTCGGAAAACTGGAAGCGTCCGGCGACGGAAGTTTCCGACCTCATGGGCTTATTGCGGCTATACTTGCGCAAAGAAGTGACGACCATGGTCGACAAGAACGTGCGCCTTAAAGTCATCGGCGAGCGCGGTCGCCTGTCGGCCGATATCATCAGTGCGATCGACGAGGCTGAAGCGCGGACGGCACACTGTAGCGGATTGACTTTGGTGTTGGCCCTAAACTACGGCGGGCGCGCTGAGATTGTTCAGGCATCGAAGGCGCTGGCGAAAGCGGTTGCCGCCGGTGACTTCGATCCCGATGCCATCGACGAAACAATGTTCGCGGGCGCGCTTGAAACGGCGGGCATGCCGGATCCCGATCTCTTGATCCGCACGTCTGGCGAACAACGCATCAGCAACTTTCTGTTGTGGCAGCTGGCCTATGCGGAGTTCGTATTCGTTGATAAGCACTGGCCGGACTTCGGCAGCGACGACTTGGCCGCCGCAATAAAGGAGTTCGGCAATCGTGAACGCCGCTTCGGTTCCAGCTCAGCATAATCCTCGTTGGGGTGGCCTTGGGCCGCGTGTGATCTCGGCGCTTGCCTTGGCTGTGCCGGTGATCGCTGCGGTCTATTTTGGCCCCCCCTGGTTTACCGCACTGATCATCTTAGCGGCCGCCATCATGGGGTGGGAATGGGTGCGCATGTGCCGTGCCCAGCCCCTTTGGATGATCATTGGCGCCATTTATATTGCGCTGCCTTGCGGGGCGCTCATCTGGTTGCGGGGAACCGACGATGCCGGCATGCTTACGGTCGCCTGGCTATTTGCCGTGGTTTGGAGCGCGGACATCGGCGCCTTTATGGCCGGGCGCACCCTGGGCGGGCCTAAGCTAGCGCCCCGTATCAGCCCAAAGAAAACGTGGTCGGGCTTTATCGGCGGCGTAACGTTAGCCGCCGCCGTGGCTTCTGGTGCGGCGCTGATTTGGGAAGGCGGCGACGTCATCACCCTGGCACTTTGGGGCTTGATCATCGCGGTCGCGAGCCAGATCGGCGATCTTATCGAAAGTGCCGCGAAGCGGCATTTCAACGTCAAAGACAGCTCCAATCTGATTCCGGGCCATGGCGGCGTGCTGGATCGGGTCGACGCCTTGGTCTTGGCCGCAGTGGCGCTGGCAGCCTTGAAACTCACGCTCGGGCGGGCCGCACTTCCATGGCTGTGAGTGATACCGTGCGCACCGTCACGATCTTAGGCAGCACCGGGTCAGTCGGCACCAATACCATTGATTTGATCAAGCGTTCACCCGAACGCTTCGACGTCGATACTTTGACCGGCAACAGTAATGTCGAGCTGTTGGCGCAACAAGCGGTCGAGGTCGGCGCCCGCCATGCCGTTGTCGCCGATGAAACCCTTTATGGCGCTTTGAAAGAGGCACTTTCCGGGTCTAGGATTGAAGCGGCCGCCGGGCGGGGCGCGCTGATCGCTGCGGCACAACGACCGAGCGACTGGGTGATGGCGTCGATCGTCGGCGCCGCCGGGCTCGCGCCGACCTTAGAGGCGGTGCGCCGAGGTGCAATTGTCGGGCTCGCTAACAAAGAATGCCTGGTATCCGCCGGGGCTCTGTTCTCGGGCGAGGTGAGTGCGGCAGGCGCGCGCTTAGTGCCCGTGGACTCCGAGCACAGCGCTATCTATCAGGTATTTGATTTTGAACGGCCAGAGCGGATTGAGCGGATCGTACTGACGGCATCCGGCGGACCGTTTCGTGAGCGTAGCCGGGACAGCCTGACCGAAATTACCCCCGAAGAAGCTGTCGCCCACCCAAACTGGTCCATGGGTGCTAAAATATCCGTCGATTCCGCGACGATGATGAACAAAGGTCTCGAATTGATTGAGGCCTATCACCTGTTCCCAGTCCCAGGCGACAAGATCGATATTCTGGTGCACCCGCAATCGGTGATCCACAGCATGGTCGAATACGTCGACGCGTCGGTGCTGGCGCAGCTCGGCACGCCAGACATGCGTACCCCGATTGCCTATGCATTGGCCTGGCCGGACCGAATGCCGACACCATCACCGCGACTGAAGCTCGAAGATATCGCAACATTGACCTTTGAGGCCCCGGATCCTGTGCGTTTTCCCGCCCTTCGTTTGGCCAGAGATGCCCTGAATACCGGAGGTTCCGCGCCCACGGTGCTGAATGCAGCCAACGAAATCGCAGTGTTCGCGTTTTTGCAGCGAAAGCTCAAATTCCTGGATATCCCGCGGGTGGTCGAGGAGTGTATAGCAGCACTGGGTCGACAAAACCTCGACACCCTGGACGACGTCATTGCCATCGATACCGAGGCCCGACGCCACGCGCAGGCACTTTGCGAGAAAATCGCGTTGTAACAAATGGATGGCGGCATTTGCTGCCATTGACGACGGGGGCCCGCTTGCACATATTCAAAGGAACACTGGCCGAACATTTTCGCATCGGGCAGGCAACATGAAAATCAGACCCCTGCGGTCAGCTTAAAAGGCGCATTATGGAATTTGATACCCTCAACACCGTGCTTTGGTTCTTGGTCGTCCTCTCGGTGATCGTGTTCGTGCACGAATACGGCCATTACTGGGTCGCGCGCCGCAATGGCGTTAGGGTTGAGGTGTTTTCCATCGGCTTTGGGCCTGAGATCTTTGGCTGGTATGCCAAAGACGGCACTCGCTGGCGCATTAGCGCAGTGCCGCTTGGCGGCTACGTCAAAATGTACGGCATGGCGGAAGACGGCGAGAACAGCGCCGTCAACGTGCTGGAAAGCGGCGCGGACGACACCGAAGGCAGCAGCCAGATGACCGAGGAAGACAAAAAAGTCTCGTTTGCGCACAAAACCGTCGGCCAGCGCGCCGCCATTGTGGCTGCAGGTCCGGCCATCAACTTCTTGTTCGCAATCTTAGTCTTGGCCGGAATTGCACTCAGCGTCGGCGTGCCGCAGGTAAAAGTCGCGGTCGGCGAGGTGTTCCAAGGCTCAGCGGCGGAAAGCGCCGGTATGAGCAAGGGCGACACAATCGTGTCGTTGAACGGCGCCAAAATAGACAACCCCCAACTTGTTCAAGAAATTATCTCCGCGAGTCCGGGCCAACTGCTCCCCGTCGTTGTGCTACGTGATGGCGAGGAAATCGCTCTCAACGTGACGCCGCTGGAAGCTGATCAAGACGGCGCCACAGTCGGTCGTCTGGGCATCAGCATGCAGGGTGTAATCGGCGAGCATGAGCGCCTCAATCCATTGGCCGCGGCATGGTTCGGCATCGAAAAAACATTTTCGATCACCGGTCAGGCATTGACCAACATCGGCAAGCTATTGATTGGTGAGGGAAACTTTAAGGATTTGGGTGGTCCGATTGCGATTGCACAAATGTCAGGGCAAGCGGCAGAGCAGGGTGCTTTGCAGCTTGTGTTCTTTATGGCGGTGTTGTCGATTAATTTGGGCCTGATCAATTTATTCCCCATTCCTATCCTTGACGGTGGGCATCTATTGTTCATGGGCTTCGAGGCTTTGCGCGGTAAGCCGCTAAGCGAACGGGCGCAAGAATACGGTTTCCGAATCGGGCTGGCTTTAGTATTACTTCTCATGGTATCTGTTACGTGGAACGATATCGTTCGCGTTCTGGGATTGTAGCGAAAAGTTATCGGAATCCGAAGGCATTAGCGCTATAAACGGTTATTGCTAGTGTCTTGGGGCATCCGGGGGGAGAAAGCGTGATAAGACACGCCACGATCAAATTATTGGTATGTATGACAGCGGCCTTGGGGCCGCTTTCGTCGTTAACCATCCCAGCGTTTGCCGCATCCCCCATCGAAGTCGCCCAAGCTGGCACCATTGAACTAATCGAAGTGCGCGGTGCACAACGGGTCGATCCCGGCACAGTGCGTTCGTATATGGTCATCCAAGAGGGTGATCCATTCGATCCGCGCCGCATCGACCGCTCATTAAAAAGCTTATTTGCGACCGGCCTTTTCGCTGATATCGCGCTGCGCCGCGAAGGCTCTACCTTGGTCGTCGACGTCGTCGAAAACCCGGTCATCAACCGGATTGCCTTTGAGGGCAACTTCACGTTCGAAGACGAAACCCTACAAACCGAAGTCTCGCTGCGCCCACGCGTCATCTATACCCGCACCAAAGTCCAAGACGATGTAAAACGGGTGCTGACGCTTTATCGACAAAGCGGTCTGTTTGCTGTCGCAGTTGAGCCGAAGATCATCCAACTTGAACAAAACCGCGTCGACCTTGTGTTTGAAATCACTGAAGGTGACGAGACCGCTATTAAGTCGATCCGCGTAATCGGTAACAAAGAATTCAGCGATAGTCGTCTGCGTGAGGTCATCCAGACTAAAGAAAGTGCCTGGTGGCGGTTTTTCTCGACCGACGATGTGTATGACCCGGACCGCATCAACTTAGACCGCGAACTGCTGCGCCGTTTCTATCTGACCAACGGCTACGCTGACTTTAAGGTGACCTCGGCGGTCGCAGAACTGACACCGGATCGCAAAGATTTTTTCATCACGTTCTCGGTGGAAGAGGGAGAGCGGTATAAATTCGGCGACATCGAGGTGGATGCCCGCCTAAAAGACCTGAATTCCGATCAGCTAAAGGGCGATATTGAGGTTGAGCCCGGCGACTGGTACAGCGCCGAGGATATCGAAAAAACCATCGACCTGCTGACTGAGAGCGTCGGCACATTTGGCAATGCGTTTGTTGAAGTTCGCCCGCGCATCAACCGTGACCGCGACGCAAAGACGATCAACGTCACTTACGTCATCAACGAAGGTCCGCGTGTGTTTGTGGAGCGGATCAATATCGCCGGCAACATCCGCACCCTCGATAAAGTCATCCGCCGCGAATTCCAATTGGTCGAAGGCGATGCATTCAACGCCTCAAAACTGCGACGGTCCCGGACGCGCATCCGAAATCTTGGATTCTTCGAAAAAGTCGATATCGAGCAAGTGCCGGGCACGGCGCCTGATAGAACTGTGATCAACGCAACGGTCGAAGAGAAGCCGACCGGGCAGGTCTCACTTGGCGCAGGTTTCTCATCGAGTGTCGGTATCTTGGGCGACGTTCAGTTGCGCGAGACCAACTTCTTGGGTCGCGGCCAAGATGTTAAGCTACAACTGCAAGTCGCGGCCGAAGCGTCGCAAATCGACTTCTCATTCACCGAGCCGTATTTCCTGGACAAAGACTTACGTGTCGGCTTTGACCTGTTCCACTTCACGCGCGACCTGCAAGACACCAGCTCGTTCGATATTTCACGCACCGGCGGTTCGTTGCGCGCCGGCTATGACATCACAGAGCAGTTCTCAGAGTCTTGGCGATATACCATCCGCCAAACCACCATCGACAGCGTTGATACCGATGCTTCGACCCTGGTGCAGGCGCAACAGGGTGATTCCTTGCTTTCTGAAGTCGGCCACATCTTTGCATATGACCGGCGCGATCAACGTATAAAGCCGACCAGCGGGTATCTTTTGCGCTTGGCCACCGATTTTGCCGGGCTTGGCGGGGATTTGCAGCATTTACGGAACGTTTTAGACGGGGCTACGTATTATTCGCCACGCGACCAGTGGATATTCTCTCTCACGGGTAAGGCCGGCTACATCGCCGGAATCGGCAAAGACGTGCTGTTGTCGGAACGTTTCTTTGTCGGTGGCGACAACGTGCGCGGCTTCGCGACTTCGGGTCTGGGCCCACGCGATACGGCAACCGGCGATGCGCTAGGTGGTAACTATATGTATGCCGGCTCCCTAGCGCTCAAATTCCCAAGTGGCCTACCTGAAGAATTCGGCGTCAGTGGTCGAATCTTTACCGATATCGGTTCAAGCTGGGATTTAAGCCCGGTCAATGCAACGACGGCAGACTCGAAATCTTTACGGATGGGCATTGGCACCGGTATCAGCTGGGACTCACCGTTTGGGCCATTGGGCGTTGACTTTGCCTACCCCGTCCTCAAAGAAGACTATGATGAAGAAGAATTTGTCCGGATCAACTTCGGCGCCCGTTTTTAGGAGGCATCTTTGTTCGCTCGATCACTCTTAGCTCTTTGCGTCATCTTCGGCATTGCCGTTTTCGCATCACAATCATCGTATGCGCAAGGCGCAGGTACTGCCGTCACGCCGACGATTACCGTCCTCGACATTGGACAAATCCGTCGCGACGCTGCATCTGTAAAATCGATCCGCGAGCAAATCGTCAATTACCAAAACAACTTTCAAAGCGAGATTCAAAAAGAGCAAGAACAGCTGCGGGTTGCCCAGCAAGAGCTTGCCAAGAAGCAATCGCTGCTCGCACCCGAAGCGTTTGCCGATGAGCGCCGCAAGTTCGAACAAAAGGTTGTCAGCGTTCAGCAGCTTGTTCAAGAAAAGCGCCGCGCCCTTGATGAAGCACAGCAAAACGCCATGCTGATAGTCGAAAAAACCTTAAACGAGATCGTTGCAGATATGGCGTCCAAAAATGGCTATGCGGTGGTTTTACGCCGCTCACAAGTAGTCATCGTCGACTCGTCTTTGGACATCACGACAAGCGTGCTCACCGCACTCGATCAAAAGCTCCCGACCGTTAAGGTCGACCTACCGGCAAAGTAGCTCAGTTATGGCAGACCCCCGGTTCTTTGATAACGCCGGGCCTTTCGATTTGGCGCGGCTGGCAAAGGTCGCCGACGCCGAGTTGCGTGGCGACGGCGCGCGTCAATTCGATGACGTGATGCCCCTTGATCAGGCGAAGGCTAATCACCTGAGCTTTTTCGATAACCGCAAATACCTTGATGCGTTCAAAGCTTCCAATGCGGGTGCCTGCGTCGTCACGCCAGACGCCGCCGACGTCGCGCCGGCGGGCATGCAGTTGTTGGTCACCAAAATGCCTTACCATGGCTATGCGCGGATCGCAGCGTTGTTTTATCCACGCAACGCGGCCAAGCCTGGAGTTGCCCAAACCGCATCTGTCGATCCCACCGCCACCGTTGATCCAAGTGCTGAGATTGCCCCCGGCGCCGTGATCGGCGCCTGCGCCGAGATCCAGACAGGCGTCCGCATCGGCGCCAATGCGACGGTGGGTCGCGGCGTGATCATTGGCGCGAACAGTGAGATCGGTCCCGGGGCCGGCGTCGCCAACACCATCATGGGCGCGCGGTGTATCATTCACAGCGGCGTGCGAATTGGCCACGACGGTTTTGGCTTTGCCATGGGACCTGGCGGGCATGAAAAAGTGGCACAGCTTGGGCGCGTGATCATTGGCGATGATGTCGAAATCGGTGCGAACACGACCATCGATCGGGGCACCGGGCCGGACACGATCATCGGATCGGGCACAAAGATCGACAATTTGGTGCAAATTGGCCATAACGTTCAGCTCGGTCAACATTGTGTCATCGTCAGCCATGTCGGTATTTCCGGATCGACAACGATCGGTGACTTTGTTGTGATCGGTGGTCAGGTCGGCATCGCCGGTCACCTCAAAATTGGAAGCGGTGTTCAGATCGCCGCACAAAGCGGTATCATGCGCGATGTGCCGGCAGGTGGAAAAATCGGCGGCTCACCAGCGAAGCCGATGCGCGAGTGGATGCGTGAAATTGCAACATTGGAACGCATGTCGAAACAAAAGGGGAAATAACACATGGATGCTGAAAGCACATCCGGACACGCCGTCGACATTACCGGCATTATCGCGCGGATTCCGCATCGCTACCCGTTTTTGCTGATTGATGCTGTCACGGACATCATTCCTGGCGAGGGCGCGATAGGCCTCAAAAACGTCACCGTGAACGAGAATTTTTTTCAGGGTCATTTCCCTGACCACCCGATTATGCCCGGGGTTTTGATCGTCGAAGCCATGGCGCAAACGGCGGCCATCGTGGTTATTGAATCCCTCGGCAACGCCGACAGTGACAAACTGGTATACTTTATGTCGATCGATAACGCGCGCTTCCGTAAGCCGGTGCTGCCAGGTCACACCGTTCGCCTGCATGTCGAAAAGCAACAAGGACGCGGCAAAGTCTGGCGTTTCAAGGGTGAAGCCCGCGTCGACGGCACCCTGATGGCTGAAGCGGTGTTCACCGCGATGATCGTCGATAAGACGGAATAGGGAACGATATGACCAATATTCATCCGACAGCGATTGTCGATTCCAAGGCCGAAATCGGTACCGATGTGAAGATCGGCCCGTATTCTGTGATCGGGCCGGATGTAAAACTCGCCGCCGGTGTGGAAATCATGTCGCACGTGGTTGTCGCCGGGCGCACCAGCATCGGTGAAGCGACACGCGTCTTTCCGTTCACGTCACTCGGTCACCAACCACAAGACCTGAAATATGGCGGCGAGCCGTCGCGCCTGGAAATCGGCGCCCGCAACGTGATCCGCGAGCATGTGACGATGAACCCGGGCACCGATGGCGGCGGCAT
>Ga0129324_10000843_pt1 | contig 21202 bp, 15 predicted proteins | sample CPBDNA_7_FD_96879 | JGI IMG/M metagenome (GOLD analysis project Ga0129324, IMG submission 96879) | Freshwater to marine salinity gradient microbial communities from Chesapeake Bay, USA - CPBay_Spr_15_0.2_DNA | ecosystem: Environmental > Aquatic > Marine > Coastal | place: USA: Chesapeake Bay... | reverse complement strand
GTCGGCATCTGCGCGTTGCTGACCCGTGTCGGTTATGCGCCGATCATGCAGATCAGCTGCCGCGACCGAAACCGCATCGCGATCCAAGGCGACGTGTTGGGCGCGGCGGCGATGGGGGTGGCGAACATCCTGTGCCTGACCGGTGACGGCGTTCAGGCCGGCGATCAGCCGGGCGCCAAGCCGGTGTTCGATTTCGACTGCATGTCACTTCTTGAGACCATCCGCACCATGCGCGACGAGGGAAAGTTCCTATCGGGCCGCCCCCTCACAGAGCCACCCCGGGTTTTTCTGGGCGCTGCCATTAATCCGTTCGCGCCACCCTATGATTTCCGTCCGCTCCGGCTGAAGAAAAAGATCGAGGCCGGCGCACAATTCGTACAAAGCCAGTACTGCTATGATCTGCCGCGCCTGAAGGAATACATGAAGCGGGTCTGTGACATGGGCCTGCACGAAAAATGTTTCATCATGATCGGTGTCGGTCCGCTGGCGTCGGCGAAAACGGCGCGCTGGATACGGTCCAACGTGCCCGGCGTGCACATCCCCGACGATATCGTCAAACGCCTTGAAGGCGCCGAAAAGCAAAAGGCCGAAGGCAAGAAACTGTGCATCGAGCTGATGCAGCACATTCACGAGATCGAAGGCGTATCGGGCATCCACGTGATGGCCTACCGCCAAGAAGAGTTCGTGGCTGAGATCGTACATGAGTCAGGGGTCCTTAAAGACCGTAAACCTTGGCGACGCGAGATCAACCCAGGTGACGCGGCTGCCATTCAATTCGCCGAGCGCACACAACGCAACATCGCCGCCACTGACAACTGAATGGTCGACTTTTGAACAGTCCCCGCGCCCGCTTTTGTGTACCAACAAAGCAGGCCCGGATACCCGGTGCGCGCCGATTACAGGAGACCGCCCGTGACCCATACCGTTGTCAGTTCCGCCACCAAAGAGGTCATCATCGGCTTTGATCAGCCGTTCGTGATCATCGGCGAGCGTATCAACCCGACCGGCCGCAAATTGCTGGCCGCTGAAATGGCCGAGGGCGATTATTCCAGAGTCGAGTCCGACGCGTTAGCCCAGATTGCGGCCGGCGCGCAGATGCTCGACGTCAACGCCGGTATTCCGTTGGCTGACGAGCCGAAAATCTTGGCCGAATGCGTGCAACTTGTGCAACGCCTGACCGATGCGCCGCTGTCCATCGACAGTTCCATCGTTGCTGCCCTCGAAGCCGGGCTATCGGTTTATCAAGGTAAAGCCCTGGTCAATTCAGTCACCGGCGAAGAGGAACGCTTAGAAGTCGTACTGCCGTTGATCAAGAAATATGGCGCCGCCGTGGTCGCAATCTCTAACGATGAAACCGGCATTTCCGAAGACCCGGACGTCCGCTTTGAAGTCGCCAAAAAAATTGTCGAACGTGCGCAGGACTTCGGCATCCCGAAAGCCGACATCGTCGTCGATCCGCTGGTGATGCCGGTCGGCGCATTAAATGATGCCGGGCGAAAAGTGTTGCACCTGATCCGCCGACTGCGTGAAGAATTGGGCGTAAACACCACGTGCGGGGCATCGAACTTTTCGTTCGGACTGCCGAACCGGCATGGCATGAACGCATCTTTCCTTGCCATGGCGATGGGTGCCGGTATGACGTCGGCGATCACAAATCCGCTGCACGATCCGGAAATGCAGGGCATTATGGGCGGCAATGTGGTGATGGGCCATGACCCGAACTGCGCGCGCTGGATCAAAAAATTCCGCGAGCCTGCGCCCGAGGGCGAAGAAGGTGACGCACGCCGCAGCCGCGAGGGTCGCCGTCGGCGCCGTGGATAACGCAATCCACCTATGAAGGGTGAACACCAACGTGCCGGACGGACTTAAAACCACAGCCTTTGTCGTTTTCCTGCCTTCGGGTCGGCGGGGACGCTTTGACGTCGGCACGCCGATCCTTGACTGCGCCCGCGCACTCGGTGTCGACATCGACAGCGTATGCGGTGGCCGGGGCATCTGTGGCCGTTGCCAAGTCGTCGTTGCCGATGGTGAATTTGCCAAGCACGGGGTTACCAGCCGGGGTGATTATATCAGCCCGCGCGGCGAGCCGGAAAACCGATTTGATGAACGCAAGGGGCTGTCCGCTGAACGTCGACTGAGCTGCCATGCGCTGCTGTGGGACGATGTCGTCATCGACGTACCACCCGATAGCCAAGTGCACAAACAGTTGGTCCGCAAACGTGCCGAGGTCCGCGACATTCAGATGGACCCGGCGATCCGTCTGCACTACTGCGTTGTCGAAGAACCGGACATGCACAATCCGTTGGGGGATTTTGAACGGTTGAGCGCGGCGCTGCGCGATCAGTGGGGCATTGAAAACCTCGAAGAAATCGATATCCGCGTACTCCACAACCTGCAGACGGCGCTGCGCAAGGGGGATTGGAACGTCACTGTCGCCGTGCATCGAAGCACCCGAATTACCGCCGTGTGGGCAGGTTTCTGGGACAAAGCGTATGGCATCGCTTTCGATATCGGATCGACAACGATTGCCGCGCACCTATGCGACCTTTCCAGCGGCGAGGTGTTGGCGTCAGGCGGTGTTATGAACCCGCAGATCCGCTTCGGCGAAGACCTGATGAGCCGCGTGTCCTACATCATGATGAACCCGGGCGGCGACGTCGATTTGACCCGCGTTGTACGAGAAGCCGTCAGCCAACTGGCCGAGGACGTCATCAAAGAAGCCGACATTCACCCGACCGATGTGCTCAACGTCACCGTGGTCGGCAACCCGATCATGCATCATTTGTATCTCGGCATTAACCCGATTGAGCTGGGCGGCGCGCCATTTGCCTTGGCAACCAGTTCCAGCATGACCGTATGGGCAACCGAAGTTGACCTGAACAGCATCAACGCAGACGCACGGGTTTACATGCTGCCATGCATTGCCGGCCATGTAGGCTCCGACACTGCCGGGGTGATCTTGTCGGAAGAGCCGCACCTTCGCGACGACATGACGCTGGTTGTCGACGTCGGCACCAATGCCGAAATCGTACTCGGCAATCGCACCACGTTGTTGGCGGCCTCCTCGCCGACCGGTCCGGCGTTCGAAGGTGCGCAAATTTCGTGCGGTCAACGTGCCGCGCCCGGTGCGATTGAGCGGCTGCGGATCGACCCCATCACGCTTGAACCACGCTTTAAGGTGATCGGCTCCGATCTTTGGTCGGACGAAGACGGTTTTGCGGCGGCAACTGCATCAATTGGTGTTACCGGCATTTGCGGATCAGGCATCATCGAAGCGTTGGGCGAAATGCTGCTCGCGGGGATTTTGCGCACGGACGGTATCATCGATGGCGCTGCGCAGGCGCTGAGCCCGCGCATCGAGAGCGATGGGCGCACTTTTGCATATCTGGTCCACGCCGGGGACGTGCCGATCCGCGTCACGCAGAACGATATTCGCGCGATCCAATTGGCAAAAGCCGCGCTGTATGCGGGCGCTGCGCTCTTGATGGACAAGATGGGCATCGATCAGGTGGACCGCATCGTGCTTGCCGGCGCTTTCGGCACTCACATCGACCCCAAATACGCGATGATCATCGGTATGATCCCGGACTGCGGCCTGGACCGAGTCTATGCCGCCGGCAATGCGGCGGGCACCGGGGCGAGGATCGCCCTGTTGAACCAGCAGAGCCGCGACGACATCCAACGCGTCGTCAAAACCATTACCAAAGTTGAAACCGCCGTCGAACCCCGCTTCCAAGAGCATTTCGTCAAAGCCATGGCGTTGCCCCACGCCGATGCGCCGTACCCGCAACTGGAAGCCGAGGTGCCGGAACTGACCACCCGCCGCGCCGCCCTCGCCCTGGAGACAAATGCCGAGACAGGCCGGCGGCGGCGGCGCCCACGGTAGCGTCCCCCTCACCTGTCCTCTCCCCCACTCCGTAGGAGAGAGGGACCCTAACGCAGACACCACTTATCCCTCTCCCCCCTTAGGGGGAGAGGTTAGGTGAGGGGGCTTATGCACACACCAACATTGTTATTGCGCCGCTTTCCCCCTACCACATCGACATGAGTGATTTAGCGATAAATTGGCACGCCAAGACATGGCGGATTGCGGCACCGGTGATCATCACCAATGTCTCGGTACCGATATTGGGGATCGTCGACACGGCGGTGGTCGGGCGGCTGCCAGGCGCCGAGTACGTTGGTGCGGTGGCCATTGGGGCGCTCATTTTTAGCTTGCTGTATCACGGCTGCAATTTCCTGCGAATGGGGACCACCGGGCTGACGGCGCAAGCCTATGGGGCCCGAAACGGCGGCGACGTCAAAACCTGGCTGGCCCGCGCGCTGTTGTTCGGTAGCCTGATCGGTGTCGCGATGGTGATCCTGCAATGGCCGCTGTTTCATTTTGCATCCTTGCTGGTCGGGCCGAGTGACGCGGTACTGCCGCTCGCCGAAGATTATTTTTCCGTTCGCATTTGGGCAGCGCCGTTTGCACTCGCCAACTTCGCCCTCTTGGGCTGGTTCTTCGGCGTTCAAGACGTGCGCGCCGCGTTGATCACGCAGATTTACATGAACGGCGTCAATGTCGTGCTGGATATCTGGTTCGTCTTGGGGCTTGGTTGGGGTGTCACCGGCGTCGCCTGGGCGACCGTGATTGGCGAGACCTCGGCACTTGGGCTCGGTCTTATCTTTGCCGCACGCCATTTGGCACGCATGGGCGGCAAGATGGATCGTAGTGCTGTGTTCGAGGTCTCCGCACTTAAACGCCTTATGCAGCTCAGTCGGGATATCTTTATCCGCTCCATGTGCCTGCAGGCCGCGTTCGTCACCTTAACGGCCGTGGGTGCCCGCATGGGCGACGTGACCCTGGCGGCTAACGCGGTGCTGTTACACTTCCAGACCTTTATGGCGTACGCGCTGGACGGTTTCGCAACGGCGACAGAAGCGCTTGCAGGCGAAGCGTTCGGTGCCGGCAAACGCCGCCGCTTCAAGGCCGCCGTCAATGCATCGACAATTTGGGCGGTGGCATTTTCCATTATCTTCGCGGCCATTTATGGCCTCTTTGGACGCGATGTCGTCGATCTCATCACCACCATTCCGGAAGTGCGCGAGCGCGCTTATGCCTTCGTGATTTGGATGATCATCCTGCCGCCGGTTTCGGTCTGGAGTTTTCAGTTGGACGGAATCTTCATCGGCTGCACGTGGTCACGCGAGATGCGGAATTCGATGATCTTATCGCTGATCGCCTACATCGGTGCCGTTGTTTTGCTATCCAGCGCGTTTGGCAACCATGGGCTCTGGGCCTCGCTGGTGGTGTTAATGGTGGCCCGTGCGGTCACGCTATCCTGGATGATGCCAAAGCTCGTCCGACAAATTCCCGACAACAATTAGGTTTTATGCCTCAGGCCTACGTTCTTCACTGGGCGTGCGGCTGAAGTGTTCACGATAGCATTTGGAAAAATGCGACGCCGAGACAAACCCGCACGCCAACGCAACACTAAGGATTGGCAGACTGGTTTGACGTAGTAAAAACCGCGCCCGACTTAAACGCATCGCCAAATAGTACTTGGTCGGCGCGGTGCTCAAGTATTTCCGAAACAGTCGTTCCAGCTGGCGAGTCGAGAGGCCGACACCATCGGCCAAGTCGGCACAGTTTACCGGTTCTTCGAGATTTTTCTCCATTTCAGCAATCACTTCGAGCAACTTTGGATGCGAGACGCCGAGGCGCGTGCGCAGTTCCATCCGCTGTCCTTCGTCACCGTCCCGGATACGATGGTGGATCAGCATGTCGGCCACTTGCGAGGCGATGGCATTGTCGTAGTGCAATGCGATCAGCTTGAGTGACATATCCAACGCCGCAGTCCCGCCGGCACAGGTATAGCGATTGCGATCGATCTCAAACAGCTCAGGCACCACGTCCAGGTCGGGATACTCTTCCATAAAAGACGGAATATTTTCCCAATGGATAGTGCAACTGTAGCCATCCAGTAAGCCGGCTTGGGCTAACGCCTCGCTACCGGTGCAGATTGCGCCCATCCCCGTGCCGTGCGACGCGACGCGGCGCAGTTTTTGGATTAACGGTTTCGTGACCTGTGCGCGGGAATTTACCCCACCGCACACAAACACCGTTTCCAGGCCATCTATACCGTCAATGGCACCATCGACATTTACCGACATACCGTTGCTCGACCGTACAGGTCCCCCATCTATGGAATATGACTTGCACGTATAAAGCGTTTGTTCGCTGATGTGATTGGCGAGCCGGTACGGTTCGACGCCGGCGCTAAACGCCATCATCGTAAAATCAGGCAGCAGAAAAAAACCGATACGGTGCGGTTTTGCGCCGTTTGAGCCGCCATCCATCGGCGATATCCTTGGCTTCCCCAGGCGAATTCGCCTGATCCTATGTGGAAAAGATACTGCATCGCCCGGCCCCGGAAAACATCGAAATGACATTCACGTGACAACGGGCAAGAACCGGGTAACCCATGAAATGTCAAGATATCAGGGGACTTCAATAGATGGCGATCTTTACCAAGCAGGAATATCTCGACCGCGTCCAGCGCGTTCAAAAGCGCATGGAGATGGAAGGTTTTGATGTCCTTATCACCTGCAATCCGGCCAACATGAATTATCTGACCGGCTATGACGGCTGGTCGTTTTATACGCCACAGTTGGTGGCACTCGGCATCGACGAAGACGAGCCGATGTGCATCGTACGTGGTATTGACCGGCCTGGTGGCTTGGTGATCACCTACCTCCACGAAGAAAATATGATCGGCTATCCGGACCATTATGTGCAATCCGATGATAAGCACCCGATGGACTGGATCGGCAGCGTGCTGGTGGAACGTGGGCTCGGTGACGGCCGCGTCGGCATCGATATGGACGCCTATTATTATTCGGCGCGCGCGCATGAATCACTGCGCTCAGCGATGCCAAATGCAACGATCACAGACTCCAAAAATCTGGTGAACTGGGCGCGAATTATCAAAAGCCCTGCTGAAATCGGCTATATGCGCGATGCCGCTAAGCTGGTGGAAATCGCCATGCAGGCAGGCATTGATGCGATTGAACCGGGCACCAGACAATGCGATGCCGTCGCTGAAATCTACAACGCACAAACGCGCGGCACCAAAGATTTTGGCGGCGAATACACCGCCATCGTTCCCATGCTGCCGACCGGCGTCGGCACCACGACACCGCACCTGACGTGGAATTCGGAGCCTTTCAAACAAGGCGAAGGCACGATTTTGGAATTGGCCGGCTGCCGCATGCGCTATCATTGTCCGATGTCGCGCACTGTGTACCTGGGCAAACCGCCGGAACGCATGGCCGACGTCGCCAAGGTCTGCGTCGAGGCCTTGAACGTCGCCGTTGAAGCGGCGAGCCCCGGCACCACATGCGAAGCCGTGCATGCGGCGTGGAACAGTGTCGTCAGTCGTCATGGCATCGTCAAAGAATCCCGCATGGGTTATTCCATCGGCCTCAACTATCCCCCGGATTGGGGCGAACACACGCTGTCGATCCGCCCCGGCGACACCACCGAATTGCAGCCCGGCATGACCGTGCACGTGATGCCCGGCATCTGGCTCGACGACTGGGGCATCGAAATCAGCGAAGCCGTCCTGATCGGCGATAAAGCCGCGGAGCGCTTGTGCGATTTTCCGCAAGAGCTTGTGGTGAAGGGATAGAGTTCCCCCGCCACTTTACCGTCATTCCTGCGACGTGACGTCTGGAAGGATGCGCGGTCGGGTCGATCAGACATAAAAAAAAGGCCCACCGTTTGGTGGGCCTTTTTGCTGATGTTTTATCCAATCAACCCGGGCTCATGCCGCGGAGTTTCTCGGAACGGCGACGGAGGATTTCCACTGTCGCCAGCAACATGATCGAGATACAGATCAAGATCGTTGCCACAGCCAGAATGGTCGGGCTGATGGATTCACGGATGCCTGCCCACATCTGTCGTGGAATGGTCTGTTGCTCCACCGAAGCCACAAACAGCACCACAACGACTTCGTCAAACGACGTCACAAATGCAAACAAGGCGCCGGAAATCACGCCTGGCAAAATCAACGGCATGATGATTTTAAAGAACACAGTTGTTGGGTTGGCACCCAGCATCGCACCAGCGCGGGTCAACGAATGGTCAAAGCCACTGAGTGTCGCGGTCACGGTGATCACAACAAAGGGCGTCCCCAGCACGGCGTGCGCCAAGATGATGCCAAGGTATGTGCCAGTTAAAGGAATGTATTCGTTCATCACCGCATAGAAGAAGAAGATACCGGCAGCCGTGATCACCAACGGCACGATCATCGGCGAGATCAGCAAGCCCATGACAATACCCTTGTACGGCATTTCCGAGCGGGAAAGACCGAGTGCTGCAATCGTACCCAACGTCGTCGCCAAAAGCGTTGCGAAGGTCGCGATGAAGAACGAGTTCCCAATCGAGCGTTGCCAGATTTCCTTGGCCATGAAGTCTTCGTACCATCGCATTGAGAAAGCGGACGGTTTCAGCGCCAACATATCTGACGTGAAGGTGAAATACGGCTCCGAGTTAAAACTCAGCGGAATGATCACCAAGATCGGCGCGATCAGGAATAAAAACACCACCGCACAGATAAAGATGAAAAGATAATGCCAGATCGTTTCAATCGCGCCGGCGTGTTGTGGAAGGGATACTTGGCTCATGTCAATTAACCCATCTGCAGCCGGTCGATACCGACCAGCTTGTTATACAACCAATACAGGACGATAACGCCTGCGAGCAGAATACCACCAAGCGCTGCGGCGAGGCCCCAGTTCAGCGATTTCTGCATATGGAATGCGATCATGTTGGAGATCATCTGACCGTCTTGACCACCGACAAGAGCCGGCGTGATGTAGTAACCAATGGCCAAAATGAACACCAACAAACAGCCCGCACCAATGCCCGGCAGCGTGTTCGGCACATAAATCCGCCAGAACGCCAGGAACCTGTGCGCACCCAAACTTTCAGCCGCCCTCAGATAACTGGGCGAGATCGTTTTCATGACGCTATAGAGCGGCAGCACCATAAACGGCAGCAATATCTGCGTCATCGCGATGACGGTGCCTTGCGCGTTAAATATCAATTGTATTCGCTGCGCATTATCGATGAGCCCGCTCCAGACCATGATGTCGTTGAGCACACCTTGCGTCTGCAACAGCACGATCCACGATGTGGTCCGAACCAGAAGCGACGTCCAAAATGGCAATAACACCAAAATCATCAACAAGTTTGAGTGCCTGAGCGGCAAACTCGCCAGCAGGTACGATATCGGGAAACCGAGGATCAAACAGGCGACCGTCACCATGATACTCATCCACATGGTGCGCATGAACAAATCGACGTAAATGCGATAATCTTCGCCGACTTGGACGATGTCACCGTTTACATCGTATTGGCGATCGACCGCAGCCAAATAGTTGACCGCCGTGATGGTGGGTCCCAAACGTTTTATCGTCACCCACGTTTCAAGTTCGCCCCATTCTTTGCGGCGATCCAAAAACTTTTCTTTATAAGGTGGCTCCCAGCGACCCGCGCTTCGGGCGGAGCCCGTAATCACACTGCGCAAGCCAGGTGTTTCGAAGTTGAGGCGCGTCGCAACCTTACCGATCTCACGGGATTCCCGGGCCGTCACCAGATCTTTGGCGAGCGCCGCAAAGGACTCTTCACCCGGGACCTCTTCACCGTTCCATTGCTCAAGAACGGCCAACGTGTTCGGCATATGTTGCGCGATCAGCGGATTCTCCACCGAGCGATAGAGCATCAACGCGATCGGATATAAAAATGAGAAAAAGATAAATAGGAACAAGGGCAACACCAGCAGAACCGCGCGGATGCGTTTACTCCGTTCTGCACTTGCCAAAGCCGCCTTTAGGGGCCGCCCGTCAACTGTTGTAAGTGACTCACTCATGGTCTCACCCGCTCCCTGCAGTGCCCCCGGCCGACTTAGGCGGCTCTTGTGTGGGCATAAATTCGACGTCGTTCTTATAATTTAAGAAGGTTCGGGGGCAGCCGTTGGCCGCCCCGTTCCCAATGTCGTCTTAGTTAGCCAGCCACGCGTTGAAGCGGTTGTTCAACTCGTCCTGACGGTCGGCCCAGAACTCGAAATCGTTCTGAAGCGCGGTCTTAAAGTTCTCAGGTGCCGTAGGCATATGCGGGCCCATCGGAATACCTGCCGTGGCATGCTTGCCAATCAGCGGGGTGGAGGACTTACGGACTGGGCCGTAGGAGATCCACTTAGCTTGCTCAGCCAACTGCTTGGTTCGGTGGCAAACGAGATGAACTCCATTGCCGCTTTCTTGTTCGGGGCACCCTTGACGACGACGAACAGGTCGAGGTCAAACACTTGGCCGTCCCAAACGATTTCGAAAGGCTTATTTTCTTCAGCGATTGCGTTGAAGATACGACCGTTATAAGCGGTGGTCATAGCGACTTCGCCGTCAGCCAAAAGCTGCGGCGGCTGTGCACCAGCTTCCCACCAAACGACCTGATCTTTAATGGTGTCGAGTTTCGCGAACGCACGATCAACGCCGGCGTCGGTAGCCAGCATGTCATAGACGTCTTTGTTTGCAACGCCATCAGCGATCAACGCCATTTCCAGGTTTGCTTTCGGCGTTTTACGCATGCCGCGCTTGCCAGGGAAATCCTTGGTGTTGAAGAAGTCAGCCATGGTCTTCGGCTCATTGCCTTTGAACTTGGTTTTGTCATAGGCATAGATCGTCGACCAAACGATACTACCAACGGCGCAATCGAAGATCGAACCATCAATAAAGTCTTTCTCGGCCGGGGTGCCATCTGCACCGGGCGGCAAGATCGACGGATCAATGCGCTCAAGCAGGCCTTCGTCGCAACCGCGTACGGCATCGGAAAGCTCAACGTCAACGACGTCCCACTTCACGCTGCCGGCTTCGACCTGCGCCTTAACTTCGGCCAAACCACCCGAGTAGTTCTCGGACAGGATGTTGATGCCGGTCTTTTTCATGAACGGCTTGTGATACGCTTCGACTTGCGACTTGGTGTAAGCACCACCCCAAGAAACGACGGTCAAGCTATCGGCGGCCGAAGCCGGCGTTGCTGCCATCGCACCCAGGACGAGTGCGCCTGCCGCGGCGAACGTCGTCATTTTCAATTTGAGTGTCATTCGTAACAAACTCCCTGTGTTACCATTACTTAGTGAAAGATCGGGGCGGTCGAATTGACGACCTTTTGCCCCCCCGAAGTGGGCACACAGCGGCGTTTAGCCGCCGCGCGTTCCCGGGGTCGATTATGCATCGAGCGCCCGGCAATCCTCTGCTTTCCAGCCGAACGAGACCTCAGTACCGACCTTAATTGCGGCCAGCGCAGACGTGTTGGCAATCTTGACGACGAACTCATCATCGCCACAGACCGACGCACGCGTGCGGATGTGGTCGCCCAAATAAATCAGCTCTTCGATCTTGGCTTTAAAGTTGTTTTGATAATCGCCCGCGTTTGACGGGTTGGTGGCGACACGCTCAGGTCGGATCGACAACGTCGTTTGGTCGCCGACTTTACCTTTGCAGATATTCGTCGCCTTGATCATGGAGCCGTTCACATCGACGGTGACAGTGTCGCCACTGACCTCTTTGATGGTCCCGACCAGCGTGTTGTTCTCGCCGATGAACTGCGCAACGAACGCATTGTCCGGGCGTTCGTAAAGTTCGTCCGGCGGCGCCAACTGTTGGATCACACCGTCGTTGAAGACGGCAACACGGTTCGACATCGTCAGCGCTTCGGACTGATCGTGCGTCACGTAGACGACGGTCACGCCCAAGCTTTCGTGGATGTGCTTAATTTCGTACTGCATCTGCTCGCGCAATTGCTTGTCGAGTGCGCCGAGCGGCTCGTCCATCAGGACCAGCACGGGATCGAACACCAATGCGCGGGCCACGGCGACACGTTGTTGCTGACCACCGGAAAGCTGCGCGGGGCGGCGATTACCGAACTCGCCAAGTTGCACCATTTCTAGGGCGCGCTTCACTTTGGCTTCGGTTTCGCTTTTGTCGACTTTTCGCACTTGCAGCGGAAACGCGAGGTTTTCCGCGACCGACATGTGCGGGAACAACGCGTAGTTCTGGAACACCATGCCGATGCCGCGCTTGTGCGGCGGCACGTTGTTGATCGGACTGTTGTTCAGATAAATCTCGCCATGCGTTGCCGGCTCAAAACCTGCCAGCATCATAAGGCACGTTGTTTTGCCCGAACCAGACGGGCCAAGCATGGTGAGAAACTCACCCTTTGCCACATCTAAGTTTAGGTCTTTTACGACGAGCGTTTCGCCGTCGTAACTTTTTTGCACACTATCGAATTTAACTAGCGGTTCATTGTTATCCGTCATACCACCCTGCGCCATCCCTGTTTACGTCTTTTTGTCAGCCGTTATCGGCTTGACCATTTTTTGCTTCCAACCACCAATATGGACCCATGGGGCTCTTGTGCAATGTTCGGATTGCGACCCCTTTTTGAACCATCGGTTGCTTGCGCGTGTATTCTTTGACACGCATTTATTTTTGCAATGCAGCAAGAGGCTAACATGATTTGTCGGAAAAACTCAAATTTTATAAAACATTGCCCTCAATCGAACTCTATGTTCACGCAAAATATGAAATTTTTTAAACATCTACAGAACGCGATGCGTTGACGAGGACAGTTGCCGTCCGCATTGCCGTCATGGGCCAAGAGTATTGCTTTGCTTGCTCTAGTGCTCGAGCAGCATACGCCGCGCGCGAGACCGGGTCGTTAAGCAGATTTCCAATAACATGCGCTATCGCTTGCTTATCGTGGGGGTCGAAATAAGCAACCGCATCTTCAGCCACTTCAGGCAACGCGGCGCTATGTGCACATGCTATCGCGGCCCCACAGGCCATCGCTTCGACGAGAGGGTTGCCAAAAGTTTCGACGGTCGATGGAAATACAAAAACTTTGCACGTCGTATAGAGTGCCACTAGTTCCTCGGGCGATTTCCGACCAACGAAACAAACGTTTTCAGTCAGTCCTTCATTTGCGATTTGAGCGTCAATCCGTGCAGCATAACTTTCATCGATCCGCTCTCCAGCAATCGACAAATGAACGTCCGGCTTGTCACGTTTCAAAAGAACGAGCGCATCGAGCAGAGTATGGAGATTTTTCTGCACATAAATATCGGAGACTACCAAGAGGTCAGGGCTTTTCTTACTATCGATTGGCGTTACTTTTTTGCCGGCTTCGAGGAAACATTCAGCGACACCATGCGGCACAATCGATAACTTACTTTCGATAAGGCTGGCGATCAGTCCACCAACTTGTTTACTGGCATATTTTGAAACGGCGATGACCTGTCGCGCCCTGAGAGATGACAACGCGGTCATTAAAAACAAAGCCCCCCAATACAGAACCTTAAGTGGGCGTCGCTCAATAAGCCCGACAGAAAGCGCGTTCCGCAGCAGTATCACTGAGCCGGGCGCAAAAATTGGTCCGTAATTTGCGGGCGAAAACGTTACGTTAGCGCCAATAATATGCGCGTATCGCGGCACAAAGAGCTGTTCGCAAACGAGCGTACGGAAAAATCCGGCGCGCCATGTGGAATAAAAGACTTCTGCACATTCATGCAAATTCAAATGCCGCTGCGATTCATGAGCATAAACATAGATTTGCAAACGCTCATCTCTGGATAAAACTGGAAGGATATTTTGAATATGGGTGACGGCACCGCCCGATTTAGCATGAAGGACGTTAATCAGGACAGTTGTCTTTGTCATCATCATTTAGTGTCCAATTTCTCGCGGCATAACACCGCTTGAAACAGAGTAGCCGTTTCCTCAGTAATCGACGCTTCATCGTAAGTGTCCTTCAAGATCGATTGAAGTGACAACCCGAACTTCGTCGCCATATCCGCATCGTCTAAGTATGTCGAAATTGCACCTGCCAATGCCTCGGCAGACTTCGGCTTTATTATTATACCATTTATCCGATCGACGACCACGTCGCGACACCCCGCAACGTCCGATGCGACAACTGGTCGCGCAAACGATGCAGCCTCCAATAAAGCCTTCGGAATCCCCTCGCCATACCATGTCGGAAAAACCGCAATGGACGTCGACTGCCAAACTTCATTCATATTGTCGCAAAACCCCCACCACTCAACGGTTCCTTGGCTTTTCCAATCCGATAAATGTTCTATTGAGACGTGATCTGGATTGGCGGCGTCAGGCACCCCCACCAGTACCATTCGCACTTCTCGCCCCTGTTTTCGTAATATTTTCGCGGCTTCAACAAACTCGCGCACACCTTTCGACCATAGCATACGTCCTGCGAGCGTAATTACTGGTCGTTTTTTGTCCGGTAAATCAATGGCAAGGTTATGAAGTCGGACGCCTGAGCCTCTTATCATGTGTACGCGATCGATCGGTATCTTTAACTGCTGCCGGAAAAACAGCATGTTATCCTTGTTTTGAACAACGATATCCGTCGAACCATCCGAAAACATCCAACGCATCAAGATGTTCAAAACCGGTAATGCGATTTTCGCTAGAAACCTCTCACTTGAGTACAAAAACCCCAAACCGGGCATCAAAATGATAAAGGGACATTTGAACGCAAACCTGCTCGCAATTTTCGACATCAACCCGAACCGGAGGGACACAGCGAAGACGATCGCAGGTTGCTCTTCTCGCAAAAACCGTGCGATAGCTCTTATGCCCTTTAGGCGGCGAAAAAAGCCGCCACGTGTGCGGTCGATATCGTGCAAAACAACGTGCCGATATCCCATTGCCCAAACATCATGGCTACGTTTCCCTGGCCCCGTCACAACAATAGTTTCGAAGCCCGCGCGCCTCCCCGCTTCTGCCACAGGCAGCCGATGCGAAAGAAAATACCAATCATCTGATGTAATAATTATTAATTTTTTATTTGGCATTGTTGATCGTTATTGGCTGAGGCGTATAAAAAGTGATCGCGATTGCGATGGCGAGAAAAGATAACCACCATGCTGACCAAACGCTATATGAAATCTGCTGAACTACGATCCAAGCTGCGATCCCTGCCATCATTGCCGCGCGCAACCAAGGATCACCTTGTCGCTTGGCCGACCAATAAAACAACCCCGACATAAGCGCGACGGCCGCCAACCAGCCCCCCACCCCCGCAGCTACCCATACATGCAACCAGCCATTATGTGGGTGCCGCGGAAGAAGATATCGCTGAATATCTTCAATAAAAAAGTCATAACCCGGATATTCTAATATGCCGCCAACGCCGAGCCCAAATATTGGCGAACTACAGATGGCACGGTTTGTAAAATCGTACACATAGAAGCGATGTATGACGGAGATATCGTTTCCGAATAGCTCATTGATAAATCCATGAAGAAAAACATCAAAAACTGTTTGCCCCGCAAAACAACCGTACATCAGGCTCAATCCGAAAATAATCGCCGAGACAATGAACCCGGCGAGCACGAAAAAAGGCGAAAGCCTGGCAATGAGCAGAACCCCGATGCTTATCACGGCGGCAAGTTTGCAGACGTCACTATCTACCAAGAGTATTTGAGCCGAAGCGACAACCAAAATGCCCGCGGCCAACATTTTCGACAAATAGCGCCACACTAAAACCGCCGCAGGCACCAAAAACACTGCTAATGCCGCACTGTAGGGCGACTCGTTTGCAAATCGACCGCTCTCAGTCACAGTCCATAACCCCAGAGGGAGTAATGGCATGACAAAAAAAAGCGCGGCAGCAATAAGAATGCCGCCCGCGACGGCGATTCCACGGGCGTGCAAGTGTTCAGGCCCCGCCGCACCGGCCAAGATACCAATACAGTATAATACCACGAAGATACCGGACAATTGAATGACCCTCGTGATATTTGGCTGGAACGATTCCGTTGCGATGCCGGCGATGGCAAGCACAAACATAAACAACGCAATCAGATAGGCGAGATAGTTTGCGTTAGACAAAATTTTTGATACGAGGTTCCAACGCAAAAAAAAAGCCGCCGCAAGTGCTGTTGCGACACTCAAGGGAACGACCCCTTTGTATGCGACGTAGGCCATCGGCAGGGCCGCAATCAGATAAAAATGTGCTGCCCATCGTTCGGACGCGACACGTTCAGTGAAACGACTTTGGACCATTCCAGTCTTCATCCGCAATTATCGGAACGACGCCACTGCTGGAACATCAATATCGTCCACAGTGCAGATGACCAATCGCGAACACCATTACAATGCTCATGCCACATGCGTTTAATCAGTTGCGGGCGGAAAAAACCGTCGTCGCGCATCCGCACATCATGCAAAAGATCACCAGCCCATTCACGAAGTTCGCCCCTCAGCCATGACGCGATTGGCGCCGAAAACCCCTGCTTCGGACGATTGATGATGTCATCGGAAACATAGTCGCTGAGCAATGTTCGAAGAATGCCTTTGCCCCGCCCTGCTTTATATCGCGCCACATGGCTCACCCGCGACGCCGCAGACAATACGTTCACGTCAAGAAATGGCATACGGGCTTCAAGGCCGACTGACATGCTCGCACGGTCGGTTTTCACCATTAAGTCGTCCGGCAAATACGTCGCGACATCTAAGCTTTGAAGGTAATCCATGATGTCGCCTGAAGATGCATTCCAATCGCCTTTGTCACTTATATATCCGGTCGGCGCTTGCATCGCGTCCGTCAAAATTGATGACGGATCTGACCATTGCGATAACATCCCACGATAAGATTCATCAAAATTGTTTGCCTCAAAAACACGCGACAATGCGGAAAGTCTGCGGGCATCTATGTGCTGGCCGGTAAGTTTTGAGACGACACCATAGATCGGATCCAAACACTGTTGGCCCATCGTCTGACAGATCATGCCCATAGCAATGCGAAACGATGCGGGCATCTTGGCGAGCAATGGTGCTAGACGAAGCATTAATGCATAGCGGTCGTACCCAAAAAATAATTCGTCGGCCCCATCGCCGCTGAGAACAACTTTCGCCGACCGTCGGACCGCGCGCAGAATCAAAAGTGTCGGTATTTGAGAGCTATCGGCAAATGGCTCGTCATAAATATCGGCGATCCCCGATACTGTTGCTTGGATATCCGCATGATCGATCCGCAATTCTTCAACGCTGATGCCGAGCGCGCGACCGACTTCTTGAGCGTGCGCCGACTCGTCAATTTTATGATCATCGAAACGGGCCACGTAACTATCCATAGGATGGGATAGTTCTTTCGCCGCCAGCGCCGCAATCAACGACGAATCAATGCCGCCCGACAGCAACAAGGAAACAGGAACGTCCGCAACTAAGTGGCGTGAAATCGCGCTGCATAATATTTGTTTCAGGTCACCAGGGGTTGTTTCGGCGCCTTGCGTCACAACGGAGCGCCACGGTGACGTAAACGGCATCGGTTCACTCAGCGAGCGGTCTCTTCGGCAAACCACCGCCATCCCCGGCGCGAGCTTGTTTAAGCCTTCATAAATTGAAAGTGGCGAAGGCACGTAGCTGCGAGCGATATACGCGTGCAGCGCATCACGGTTCACGGACGCATTGAATTTTGGATGCGTCCTAATTGCCTTTATCTCCGAAGCGAACAAAACCGTTCCTTCGAAATCACCCCAATAAAGGGGTTTTTGCCCCGTCCGGTCACGGGCCAAGATCAATTCACCAGGGCCGCTGTCCCAGATCGCCAAAGCAAACATGCCGTTTAAAAGAGGCAGTGTCTTCCGCCATCCCCAAGCGGCGATGGCTTCTATCAGGACTTCCGTGTCGGAATGTCCCTTAAACGTTTTTCCCTCCGAAACCAGACGGTCGCGGATATCCATAAAATTGTAAATTTCACCGTTATAGGTGACAGCTACCCGCTTATCAGCGGACAGCATCGGCTGCCTGCCATTGTCGCTTAGGTCAATAATACTAAGACGTCTGTGGCCGAAACAAACCGCTGCATCCGGCGCATGCCAAATTCCGTCGCCATCTGGACCTCGATGAGCCAATCGCGACGTCATTCGTGCAACGTCGAACCGCGTCGCATCGGGGAAAACATCGCCACTGCGTATAAATGCGCCAGCTATCCCACACATTGGTTCTTCAATAATTCCCGATAAAGATCAAAATATCGTCCAACCATTACCTGTTTAGTGAAGTCTTCACAAATCCGTTCACGTGCCGCCGTTCCGCGCTTCACTCTATCCTCTTGATCCATCATCAAAGCTTCGCAGATAACCGCTGCGAGGCCACTAACGTCATCCGGCGGGACGGTAAAACCAATATTTTCCACGATACGTGCGCTGTCGCCCACATCGGTGGCAATTGGCACCACGCCAACCGCCATCGCCTCCGCAATCATCGTTGGAAACCCCTCGCCGCATCGCGCTGACGAAACCGCGATGTTAGCAGCGGCAAATATCGCGTCCAAATCACGACGCATACCTAAGCAGTGAACGTGCGAAACCGGCAATGACCCGAGCAAAGCCGCAAAAGTCGGATTGTCACGTGTTACCCCTGGCCCGCACATCAGAACATGTGCTTTTTCGGCACTAGGATGATCGCTGAAATAAATACCAAGCGCCTGACAAAACACATCGTGGCCTTTGGCAATATCGAATCGAGCCGCGTGCGCGATGATGGAGACATCATGCGTCAATCCTAATGCCGAACGGACATCGATATTTTTCGAGCTATCGGGTTTGAAGTGTCCGGCATCGATTGCATTATCGATATGAAACCAACGCTTCGGGCGATATCCCAAACGTTCGTGGTCGCTGATGGATTTAGCCGCGTTTGCAACGATCGCATCGGCGCGTTTCGACAACAACGGCAGGACAAAGCGAAGTACACGGTAATCAATTCGTTTCGTCCGGGTTAACAAATCCGAACAGCGAAGGCTCCAAATCAACATCGGGTTCGCTTTTGAAAAAAGAGACGCGATCGTGCCAATGATGTCACTATGATATAGCCACGTTTGTACAATATCCGGTTTTTCATCACGAATGATGCGCCGCAGCGCGATGGTCATGCGGGCCGCCGACAAAAAGCCCTGAGAAAATCCACCAAGAACGGTAAGGACGGACGACGGAAACATATCAGCGAACGCTACATCGTCGCTAAGCGAAATAACACGGACGTTGTGACCAGCGCTGATTGCACCATCGACCAGCTGGGACAAGGCCACCTGAGCGCCACCTACCCCAAGTCCTGTGATGACGTGGAGTATCTTCATTTAGGCTGACGCTTGGCTATCGAAAAGCGGACCATCGTCAGCATCGCGCAAAATTCGACACATTTCCGCAAATGCTGCGTTGATGTTTTCTATGTTGTCGTTGCACCAAAACCATTTCTGGCTTGGACGCGCCCAGGGGAAATCTTCTCCGACGATAAATCCATCTTTGGAAATAGCTTCAAACGATGATTGCGGCGTCGCGTTCACATTTTGAAGCACGGCATAATCACACGCGTTGTTAAACCAACAGAGTTCCATGGGACCGCATGAAACAGACATATTAAGCCATGCAAACTCATACAAGGCGCATCGCCAGGTCAGGTCGGTCGCCGCGCGAGTATCAACCATCGCATTCGGAAAGTCTGGCACGCTGTCGCTCTGGACCGAGTCGGTGTCAGGAACGAAAATCGGTACAAATTCAGTTTGGTCCAATGCCTGCGCAAATGCGATCCAGTTGGCAACCGTGCTATTGCGGTCAGGCATGAAACCGTAGCTTCGAATGGTGATGACCACTGCCTTGCGGTCTTTTAGCTGCGCGGTGTAGGTTGCGTTTAGTTCATCGTGGATGCGTTTCGGTGCCTGTAACACTTGTGGCACCGGCATTCCATCTCGGGCGCGATCAAATAAAGCGCGCCGGCGATGCACTACCGGGGTCAACAGACGATATCCAAACGGAAACGTCACCGACGATGCCCCCAAATACGATTGGGCATCCGAGCGGTTTTCCAACACGGTGGCGTATCGCATTGCCGGCAACAATTCACATGCAGCAACCAAAATTTTGTCGATACGGCCACTGCGAAGATGCATCGGCACAGCGTCAGTAAACATCGCATCCTCCCATCGAAAACCGCCGAGCGGACCTGGAATTATGACCGCATCAATATTTTGCAGGCCAAGGTCTCTTCGATGCCACTCGGCTTCGACAAGCGCGTCAATGAAGTCAAATGTGACCGGCGACACTGCCAAATCATAGGCGAGGAGAAGTGAGTCCCCTGGACGCCGCGCATTGACACCTAAACTTCCAAGAATCGGCACTAAAATTTTGCCAACCCGGGTGTACGGGTCGAAGCACTTTTCCCACGAGCGCCTCAAAAGCCAACCGAAACCTCGCTCGCGAATACGCGGAAGTATGCTTTGGGGGTTTGATCGCACTGTCATGTTCTATTCATCATCAACTAATACGTTTGCACGTTATCGGGTCTGATAGCGGTCCCACCAAAGTTGAAACATGAAAAGGTTCCATAGTCTATTCGCATGATTTCCATGTCCGGTCGAATGATCATTGATCATATCGGTGACTTTGTCTGGATCGAACAGGCCGTGTGCGTTCAAGTTCGCTGGTGATAGCGCATCTTGAAGTATCGACCATAAGCGACCTTTTAGCCAATCGTTCACCGGCATCACAAACCCCTCTTTAGGGCGATCAATCAGGTCTTTTGGCAGCAACGGTCTCAACGCTTCCTTGAGGATGTGCTTAACGCGTCCGTTTTTAATCTTAAATCTACCCGGTAAAGAAGCGGCGAATTCGATCAACTGGTGATCCAGGAACGGGGGCCGCACTTCGACGGAATGGGCCATCGACAGTCGGTCAACGAACGGCAAAACTTGGTCGCTCAATAACGTGTGGAAATCAAGATACAGAATGCGGTTCAACGGGTCGTCAGATCCTGAGTTCGACAATATTTGGGCAACGATATCGGCTGTGCTAACATTTTCCGTCGCCGCCCGCATCATCGGGCTATAAATCTCGCGCTTAGAAAAATCGTCGCACAAATACTGTTGCATCCGCGCTTCGGTCTCGCCACCCGCTGCCAAGAGTTTCGCAAGAACATCAGGTTCATCTTTGTAGTCCCCTAAAACGGCGAGCGCATCGCCGCTCAATCCGGTTATTACACATCCGTTGTCGCGAAGTATCTGTAAAGGCCATGCCGTTCGATGCGGAAAGTAACTGCCAAATAATTCATCCGCCCCATCCCCCGACAATGCGACTTT
>Ga0129324_10000841_pt1 | contig 21228 bp, 23 predicted proteins | sample CPBDNA_7_FD_96879 | JGI IMG/M metagenome (GOLD analysis project Ga0129324, IMG submission 96879) | Freshwater to marine salinity gradient microbial communities from Chesapeake Bay, USA - CPBay_Spr_15_0.2_DNA | ecosystem: Environmental > Aquatic > Marine > Coastal | place: USA: Chesapeake Bay... | reverse complement strand
GAACTGAAGTACCCGAAAAAATGACTCCGTCGGCACGATACCCGGAGAGATTGCGTTGACCCGAATACCTTGTGATGCAACTTCTGCGGCCATCGTCTGCGTCAGGTTGAGCAAGGCCGCCTTAGACGCCGCATAAGCCCCGGTATTCGGGGCTGCACGCATGCCGGCACCCGAGCTGACGTTTACGATGGCGCCGCCATTGGTCATCCGAAGTGCTGCCTCACGTGAGCCCGCAAAGGCTGCAAGCAAGTTCAACTCGAACATATCGCGCATCTGCTCGTCGGTAGTGACGGTGAGCGGCTGTACGTGGGCATCATCGGTGCCACCTGCATTGTTGACCCAGATGTCCAGACGCCCGAGTTGGTCAACCGCTGCTTGAGCCAGTCGGGCCGGCATCCCCGGCTCACGTAGATCGCCAGGGAGTTCTAGTGCTCGTTGGCCCCGCGCACGGACCTCAGCGGCAACCTCAGCGACTTCGGCAGAACGTCGACTCGTGATGACGACGTCCGCGCCGGCATCGGCCAGTGCCAAGCAGATGGCGCGGCCGATTCCACGGCCGGAGCCGGTCACAACGGCTACCCTCCCGTCGACGCGAAAGAGATCAAGGATGGACATAGCGTCAGTATGTCAGCGAGTTCCCAGCAACGACGGGGGACTCCGGTAATCCGCCACACCCTGGCAAGCCAAGTAGCGCAGATTGGCTTGCACACCTGTTTTTGAAAGAGACCGGTGTAACAAAGGTTCAGTCAATTTGTTCCAATTTTCAGACAATGCATAAGTCCAAGGTGAATTTCGGTCAAAAGTGTAGATAAGAAGTACCGGAAACCAGGAGGACATATGTACGACATTGTGCTTTCGGCCACAATGCGATCAGTCACAGGGCTGGTGCGAAAGCACACTCAGCCTGATGTTGTTCCAAGGGCCGGGCTGTCACCGTAGGTGTGGTCCCACCCGTAGCGGTCGCCAGCGACATCGCTCATGAGATCGGCGATCTGCGTGGCGAGTTCAGTGCTGAGTGGGACATCTACGGCTGCGGCATTTTCACTTAAATATGATCGACGCTTGGTGCCCGGGATGGGGACAACGTCATCGCCTTGGGTCAGGAGCCATGCAATGGCCAGTTGGCTGGAGGTGCAACCAAGGTCTGTGGCAATGGCTGCGAACTGGGTGACAAGGTCTTTGTTGTGTTCGAAATTCCCGCTGGCAAAACGGGGACTGTTACGACGATGGTCGCTTTCGGGTAGTTGATCGAGATTGTTGATACTGCCGGTTATCAGACCTCGACCCAGTGGGCTGTACGGCACGATCCCGATCCCCAATTCACGGGCAACCGGCAGTACTTCGGGCTCAATCACCCGCGACCACAAAGACCACTCGCTCTGAAGTGCTGCGATCGGATGCACGGCGTGAGCCCGTCGCAGGGAATCAACACTGGCCTCGGACAGTCCGATGTGCCGAACCTTGCCCGTTGCGACAATGTCGGCCATCGCTCCTACGGTCTCCTCAATCGGGACGGATGGGTCAACGCGATGCAGATACCAAAGGTCGATCCAGTCGGTGCGGAGCCGACGCAGACTGCCCTCGATTGCTTTGGCGGCATTCTCAGGACGCCCGGTCATCACGTAGTTCGGCTCGACACCGAACTTTGTGGCAATGACAACCTTGTCTCGATGGCGCTTCAAAGTCCGCCCGATGAGTTCCTCATTCGCGCCCGAACCGTAGACCTCGGCGGTATCCCAAAAAGTGACACCGAGATCAATTGCGAGTTCCAGTGTGGAATTTGCTTCATCGATATCCGGTGTCCCATAGAACGCCGACATTGGCATGCAGCCGAGCCCAACCGCGCTGACTTCAAGTCCTGATTTTCCTAGCGTGCGTTTCAACATCCTCGAATATTAGGGCGTCGTTCGGCTCTTGGCAGTTGAATCATCAAGTGCGCGAGTTGCATTACGAAATCTCGGTAGTGGGCTCAACCAATGTAATGTGGTGCATGAGTTTTACGGAACCTGATGGGGAAAGAGTTTCCTCTGTTCATTCCTGCGAAGCCTTATCAAGGCAATGGATATTGGTCGCAGCAGTTTTTACGCAGCATTTGGCGACAAGCGCACTCTTTTTATTGAGTGTGGTGATCTTTTTGGGGTTCGCATGTTGGATATTCTCAGGCGCGACCGAAACGCGATGCCACCGCTTGATGCTCAGCAAGAATTCTTCGAACGAAGTTTCACCGATGCGCAGTGTGTGGGTGGATAGTACAAGAGAAGCCGAAAAGCCGAGTGTCGCTGCTACGAAGATTAGTGCTCTAGATACACGCTAAAAGCATGCGCCTTGTAATCGGGTTAATCAAGTGTTTCTAGCCGCAGCCTGACCTGCAATGTAGGAAAGTCCGAATGCACTGAGCAGACCGTTGCCAGCAAGATACCCATCTGCCCCGTACCCAGAAATACCTGCTGCTGCCCCGCCAGCGGCATAGAGGCCAGAGACGATAGTGCCATCATCACGTAAAACCTGTGCATTCTCATTCACGAGTAGACCTCCTTGTGTGTGAAAAAGGGCAGGCTGAACTTTAATGGCCACATATGGTGCGCTCAGTGGCTTCTCGAACGTCGCCCGCCCGAAAGGATCAGGTGTTGAATGTGTTGCGCTAGCGTCAGCGACCACAAGAGTCTCCGCGAGAACGGTTGGATCGACTTCAATTATTGCTGCAAGATCGGCAACATTATCGGTGGTGCGCAGGGCACCACTTTCTACAGTTTCTTGGTAGTCGCGGAATGCAAGGCATGCCTGATGGATTCGTTGGTCAAGAATCAGCCAACCGCGAGCTGAAGGTTGGGATGCCAGCATGGCAGCGTATTCGCTGTATCCCCGAGTTTCATCACCGAAGCGCTCCCCATTGATGTTCACCAAGATTGCACCATGCATGATCGTGGCCCAGCCCGCCAGTGTGGAGCCGTGGACTGCAAGAGCGGCATGTCCTTGATAAGAGTTGAGGAATGCCCCAGAGGAGCCGTGGGCAGAACCGATTCGTAGGGCATCACCTTGTGATGCGTCACTCCCGTGATAAACCGCACCACTAATTTCAGGAATGAATCGCCGCACCATTTCTTGATTTGCACCAAACCCATTGGTGGCCATTAGCACACTTCGAGCGGTGATCTCTTCCCGTGCACCATCAGGAGTTTCCAAAATGGCCACGAGGCTATCTCCAACGTGATTAACCTGATCGAGCCGAGCGGGCACCATAATGTCAATTAATTGGTTGGAGTCGACCCTAGCAAAAAGGTGAGACAGCACTCGATCACCTTTTCGCCCTTGAATTGTGTGACAGCGATGAACGGAGTGACCTGGGTAGTGAAAATCTGTTACCAAAGAAAAATCAACGCCTTGACTATCAGCCATCCACTCAACGAGTTCAGCACTGACTTCGGTTAGTGTTTTTGTGGTTAGGGGGTCCGCGGTGCACAGTGTTTTTTTCATAATATCGCGGGTGAACGTTTCCGGGGAATCCTCTAATCCCAGCTCCCGTTGCCAGCGACTCCCTGCTCCGGGAAACATCGCAGTCGACATGGAAGTGTTGTTCCCTCTCATGAAGTTGGGACTCGAGTCGATAAGTAGGACGTGTGCTCCAAGTTCTGCTGCACGAAGTGCTCCTGCGAGACCGCCGCCAGCACCAGCAACGATCAGATCAACGTCAGTCATGGCGACTCTTCAGCGAGGCGTAAGAGTGCTACTTGCGTGGGGTCCACGACTCGAACTCCTAAGTCTTCCTCATCAACATCAATCGCTGAGCAACCATTTATCACACTGCGTGCACCTCGGACTCCAAGAGCTATAACGGCTTGCGTCATCGCCGCGTTCCACATTTCATGATTCGTCACGGCTTCGAAGGGTAGGTCCATGATTTGGACATCGACAAGTGATGAATCCATCCCGTATTCGACCAATCTTCGACGCAACTCTTTTGCTATGGCTTCGTTACGCACAATCACACCAAATGGCTCTCCATTTGAGGCTATGGATGTAACCGCTTGATGCAACAAACCCCGGATTCCTTCATCGTCACTTGGCTTGAATGCGGGATCGAGCACGCAATCAGGGAGGACCAAGTCGTACCCTTCACGCGAGTTTTTGATGACCTCGGCAACGTAGGTGTCGCTACTGTGAACATCAGCATCTGAATTGAGTGAGCGGGGTGCGATATCAGGTAGGTCGACGAGCGTGACCTCAATATTTGAAGGGGATAACCTGTCATAGCGTTCCTGGCGGCGTGCCAGTTCATCGGTGCCAACATGGATAGGTGTAACCGCGAGAACTCTCATGGGTTTTCTCCTTGGGTGTTGAGGGTGAGTAGGTGCAATAAATCAAAAATAGATGGGGCTGTGGGCAGTCGATCTGCGAATAGCCAGATATTGCGCACTAACTGAGGGCTAATTAGACATTCGCCTTTTATGACGAGGTCGTCACGGCTCAACGGTGCGAATTCACTGTCACCGATGGGATTGGGTACCTCTGTTTCATGCGTGATTCCATTCGTCAGGGTGATTCTTACTCTTGCAGCTCGCTCTGAGGGTAGGCGTGCACTCAAAGAAGGATCATGGCGAACTGAAATCAATCCGGCCAATTCCAGAATTTCCTTATTGTTGAGACGGTCTTCTCCATGCTGAACGGGCGTTACGTGACCCTCACGTAACGCAACAGCGGACACAAAGGGAATAGAAAACATGGCGCTTAACCGGGATGCTGGCTGTGCATCCGAAAGTCCTACCGCAAGATAGTGGGTGTCTATTTCAAAACTGACAAACTCGCTGACGGGGGTTGAAGATAGTTCAGGGTGTTGGGCAGTTAGCTCGATTATCGCGTCAATTGGTGGATGTGTGAAAGCACAGGCCGCATGTATTTTGAAGTAGTTGCTCCGGGCATCCCATCGCTCTCCAAGTTGTTCCGTGAGCACGGCCGGATCCCAGGTCCCCAGAATTTTACCCAGTGAATCAGCGGCTGTGCCGGTATTCCTTGCCGAACCGGCGGCAGCTAGGTAGGCAGATGCAATGCCTGACATCTGTGCGGCTCCCATCCAAGAGTTGCGCACCAGGTTGCCATCGATAGCGCTAGAGAAGTGACCAGCAATGCCCATGCCGCTGCCATGATCGATAGCCGCCGCTGTTGCAATAGCATCAAGACCCAATAATTTGGAACAGCCGGCTGCGGCTGCTGCGACTCCCCAGTTCCCGTGAGGGTGCACGCCAGGGTTAGGAGTCGTTGCTCTGCCGAAGCGGGCGGCGACCTCATAACCGGCGGCGACCGCAAGGGCACAGGCTTCTCCCGTAGCTCCTATTGAAATCCCCAAAGCAAGAACTGCAGGAAGCACGTGTGCGGCAGGGTGTCCCTTGGCAAATTTGTTACCTTCGTCTTGCTCAAGAGAGACTCCGGTCGCACCAATTATCCAGGCACCGGTCTCGGCTGTCGTAAAAAAATTAGTACCAGGAATCGGCACAGGTCCGAGCGGAAGTGGCCATGCATTGAGTAAAGCCTGGTACTCAGGCAACTGAGCACCGGCGCTAGCCACGGTCAAGTAATCTGCCCAGATGAATTGCAGTCGCTCGGCTACGTCGGCTGGAACATCAGACCATTGCAGGTGTGAAACCCATGATCCTAGTTGCTCCACCGCCCAAATTGTTGGTGTGTGCACTACAGACCTAGGTAGGCTCGACGAACGCGATCATCGTTGAGTAGATGAGTGCCTTGACCTTCGAATGCAATGGCTCCAGATTCCATGACATACGCCCGATCACTGATAGCAAGAGTTGCAGCTGCATTCTGCTCGACAATAAGGATTGTTACTCCGGACGCACGGATGCGCTGGACCGATTCCAAGACTTGATTGACGAGCTTAGGCGCTAATCCGATACTGGGTTCGTCGAGCATCAGCAAGCTAGGCCGAGCCATAAGTGCACGACCGATGGCTAGCATCTGTTGTTGCCCCCCACTCATGGTCTCTGCTCTCTGCTTACTGCGCTCGGCAAGAATTGGAAATAGGTCGAGCACCTCAACCATTGTCTCCTGGCGATCCGCGTGGCTTGCGGTCCAAGCGCCCATAATCAGGTTCTCCTCAACCGTGAGTGTGCCAAATAATTCGCGACCTTCAGCAACTTGGACTAAGCCCATTCCGACTCGCTTGTCGCTGCGCGTATTTGTAATGTCTTGGCCGTTAAAGACCACTGAACCACCTTGTGCATCGACGAGTCCAGAAATCACACGTAAGGTTGTGGTTTTACCGGCACCGTTGGCACCCAACAGCGCCACAATTTCGCCCTGATTCACCGAAAAAGTAACACCGTGGAGGATGTGAAGGGATCCATATCCGGCGGTCACATTATTAAGAGTCAGCATTTCGCACCTCATCTCCCAGATAGGCCTCAACAACTTCCGGGTTATTAACAACTTCATTGGGTGTTCCATAAGCCAACATTTCGCCGTGATTGAGAACAAGGACTTTGTCGGACAATGCCATGACAGCCTGCATCACGTGCTCAACAAAGAGCAGTGTTACACCGTTATCACGTATTGATAAAAGCAGTTCGATCACCGGTTGTCTTTCAGTGGGCACAAGGCCTGCAAGTACTTCGTCGAGTAGTAAAACTTTAGGTTGCAAGGCCATGGCCCGCGCCAACTCCAGTCGCTTAAGGCCCGCGGTTGGGAGGTCCTTCGATGTTCGAGTGGCGTAGTGGTCCAGTCCAACTTGCTGCAAGATCTCCCATGCCTGTTGCAGTGACTCGCGTTCATTAGCCCCTCGCGCGGCGGCGGCAACGGCGACATTGTCCAACACGGTCATGGACCCAAAAGGTCGCATCAACTGAAAAGTGCGGACCATTCCGGCCCGCGCCAACTGTGCATCAGACCACCCGGTGACATCTACACCCTCGTAATGCACCGTGCCTGAGGTTGGTGGGAATAAGCCTGCCATGCAGTTAAAGAGCGTCGTCTTACCTGCACCGTTCGGACCGATAATACCCAAAACTATTCCTTGTTCGACACTGAACGTGACGTCATGAACGGCGCGGAGTCCTCCAAATGATTTGCTCAAATGTTCAACCGAAACAATGGGATTCATCTGCGCTTCACCTTGTCCTTGATTGTTCCAAAAACGCCTTTGGGCAGGAAGAGAATCACGACGATAATTAATACGGCGTATAGCATGACGTCAAGTCCGGATTGACCCTGCATGAAGTCGAGAAATGGTGGCGGGTTGCGCAGAATTGCTGCAGTGATGTCATTTAATGGTGCAAGTAGCAGGGAACCTACCAAAGGCCCCCAGATAGTGCCGATTCCTCCCACTACGGGAATCAAGATGGCCTCAATAGAGCGATAGGCGCCAAAAGCCAAATCAGGGTCAATGAATAGGTAAAACTGGGTATAGAAAACGCCAGCGACGGCTCCCATCGCGGCACTGATAGAAATTACGGTGAGTTTGTATCGCAGCACAGGGATGCCGATTGACGAGGCGGCGCCCTCATCCTCTCGGATTGCCACGGCGAATTTACCCGTCTTAGAGCGCGCGAACAAAATAGTCGCCAGCAGACAACCAGCCAGAAGGATCAATCCGAGCCAGAAGTAGTTTGAACTGCCAGCGGGGAACTGCATGTACCACCAACTTGATCCCTTAATTAAGGGTACGTTATATCCAACTGAAGCATTGACCGCCTGTGCGCTCTGCACGAGAATGCGTAGCATTTCGGCGAACGCAAAAGTTGCAAGGGCGAAGTAAGTTCCTTTTAATTTATATCGAAAACAAAGCCACCCGACCAGCACGCCGTAAATGGCGGCAACGACCATTCCTGCAGCCATCCCAATCCATGGGCTAATCCCAAAATTGACCAGAAGAATTGAGGAAGTGTACGCACCCAGACCAAAATATGCTGCATGGCCAAACGAAAACATGCCCCCAAACCCGCTCATGATATTCCAAGAAAGACCGAGTATGGCAAAAATAACAATCCGGATAGCTACGGACTCTTGGCCGGCTTGGAGGAGTAGGGGCACGGGGATTGCGACCATAATAATGATGAGGAGAGCAATCATGTTACCGTCAAAAAATCGCCGGGATTTAATGGGCGAAGGAATGGTTTGAATCAATTTATCTGCCATGTCATCCCTCTATGAGTTGCTCGAAAATAGGCCTTGTGGGCGCAGGAACAGGATGAGAACAAAAACGATGAACACGCCAAGCAGATTGCTTTGATCGGGAAAGAGAATACCACCGAACTGCTCCGCGAGACCAACGATCAAGCCACCGAATAATGCACCGAGAACTTTGCCCAAACCACCAAGCACAACAATGACGAAGGCGGTGATGTTAAAAACTTCACCGGCGACCGGGGTTATTGAGACTATTGGTGCAACGAGAGTTCCGGCTGCACCGGCACAGGCTGCACCGATGGCGAAAGTGATCACATAGATCCGACTCGTGTTTACACCCACGAGACGTGCACCGGTGGGGTTGGAGGCAACCGCACGGATTGCAGTGCCAATTGAAGTGCGTTGCAACATGAAGAAGAGCAGCAGAGCCAGAATTAGTGCGCCACCAAAGGCAATCAACCGGGACTGAGTGGCTACTGCTCCGAAAATGTTGTAAACAGTTTCCTGTCCGGTGCGAACGGATTGTGGGTTCCCGCCAAAGGTCAAGAGCAACGCGTTCTCAATGAGGAGACCGAGTGCCAGTGTGAGTAAGAGCGTGTTGGCATGCTCCTCACCCATGCTTCGATTGATCATAATTTTTTGAACGAGTGCGCCAAATGCAAAGAGTAATGGAATGCTGATGAAAAGTGTGAGGTACGGATTCCAGCCAAGGTCATTGGCTACAACGTAAGTGACGTACATACCTAGAGTCACGAGAGCGCCTTGCGCAAAGTTGATGACGTGAAGCACCCCGAAGATGAGAGTTAGGCCCAGTGCAACGAGGCCATAAACACCCCCAGCCATGAGTCCAGTGACAAGCGCTTGGGTCAAGATGAGGCTACTGCCGTCAGTGCGAAGGTAGGCTAAGAAGAAAACTAATATGGCGATTGCGATTGCGACCAGAATCGGTTTTGCGTTCGGTGGCAATTGCCAGCCGCGAGACACCGCTGAATCCGCGCTAGCGGTGGTTTGGGTACTCACCACATTTTCCTCTCAAATGGTGGAGCGTGATGGGTTCGGCGACTACTTGCCCGAACCCATCACGATTTTTGACTAGCACTTAGGGAAAGCGTGGATCTGCCTCAGCGATATTGGCTGGGTAGACCTGAACAACAGCATCGTCTTGGACCTGCATGACAATGGGGCTTCCATTGACATTCTCGCCGGTCTCATCGAATTGGATATTTCCTACCGTTGCCAGAATGGATTCCAAGTCGGTGGCTGCGATTGCATCGCGCAATGCAATGGGATCACCGGAGCAAGACTGCTCAAGTGCATTAGCAATAACGCGGACGGCCTCGTACGAGTGAGTTGCTGACGTCTTCATCGGCTCGCCATATGAAGTTTCAAAGCGATTTGCGATATCCAATGTTGTTGGATTAGTGACGTCAAGGTGGTAGTTCACGTTGAAGAAGCCTTCGCCCGCACCGGCAACGTCACCGGGGTAACTTGGGTTGTCGAATGCGCCTTGTGCGATTCCGTAAATCAACTTGGCGCCTGGATTAACTGCCGAGATAGCCTCGGTTGCAAGAACTCCATCGCCGTAATATCCGGTGACGACAATGACGTCAGGTTTGGCCGCCTTAACGGTAGTCATTTCTGTCGTGAGGTCGGTAACACCGAAAGCATCGTAAGAAATGACGGGTTCAACTGTCCAGCCGTAACCTGCTGCCGCCTTGTTGAAGGCTTCGTAGACGCTGGTGCCGAAGGCGGACTGCTCATGAAGCATCGCAATCTTGGAAACCTCGATGCCTTCTGCATCAGTAAGTTCCTTGAGAAACAGTGCACCTTGAGATCCCATTGCCGAGGCATTGGGCTGAATGCGGAATGTGTTGGTGTAGCCCTGGTCGAGGATGTCATCAGAAACAGCCACGTCGATCACGAAAGGCACACCATTACGCTCGGCGACGGTCGCCATATTCGAGGCGACAGCTGACTGGTAGGGACCAACAAGTGCGATTGCGCCCTCTTGGATCAAACGCTCTGCTTCGGACTGGCCAACTTCAGGCGTTCCTGTGCTATCCGCGCTGAGAATTTCAAGTTGTGCACCATCGAGACACATGATCCCGCCCGCAGCATTAATGTCATCCGCTGCCAACTTTGCGCCTGCATCCATTTGCAAACCATCGCCGGCCAGGCCACCTGTAAGCGGGTGGATAGAGCCGATCTTGATGACATCAATGGATTCCGCAGGAGCTTCCTCAGTCGATGCTTCCTCAGCGGATTCAGTGGCTGTTTCCCCTGCTGCGTCATTCTCTGTATCCGTACCAGAGGAACACGCGGCAAGTACAAGAGCGAGACCGGCAAGTCCCACCGCAAGTTGTGAAGTCCTCATATTCTCTTTCCCCTTTCGTTGTGCAGCTATTTGCCGCATAAGACTGCCGTTCCACGTCAGCGCAGGCCCCATTTACGGGGAGCCAACCTGTTTCTTCTACCGGTACAGCGCGTCTTCGTGGAAGTTTGGCACAGGCTCTCCTGAGTGTCAATGGAATTCTGACAGTCGAAATACGATTGTAATCAAGGATTTATCGGTGTACATTTGTATTGCAAGTGAAAATCTGCAATGATCTTATAATTCCGCTCAGCGAAACAAAAGAAGTCACTAATGCGTGAGTCTTCATTAATACGTGCTGAGTGGCCAACTATTTCCGAAAGGAGGGTATTCGAGTGCCGAATACTGCAAGCACGCTTCGTTCAGACCAACCTTTAGGCATTGAGGGAGCGAATAGAGTTGCGGATATCTTGATGCTCTTCTTGGGCGATTCCGACGAAATGGGCGTGACGCAGATAGCGCGAGCTCTCGACCGCTCAAAAGCGGTAGTGCACAGGACACTGCAAAGCCTCGTCTCAAGAAATTTACTCGCTCAAGACCCCGCTTCACGCGCCTATCGTCTTGGTCCCACGGCGGCAACCATTGGTGCGAGAGCATTTCGGGACTGCGATTTAAGAGTTGTTGCTGAACCGATTCTGCGCGTTCTGCGTGACCAGACGGAAGAGACGACCACGCTCTCCCAGCGAATTGGACTTGGCCGCTCCTATATTATGCAATTCCCGAGTCCCCAAGAAATTAAGATGTTGGTCGAAATCGGTAGGAGGTTCCCACTCCATGCGGGTTCCTCGAGCAAGGTAATTCTTTCAAATTTGGAGCCAAATGAACAGCAACTCGTTTTTGATGGGGCTTTGGAAAAACTGACTCCTCAGACCGTCATTGACCCAAAGGACCTCATCGATGAACTGGGTGAAGTGCGGCGGCAGGGATTTGCTGTATCCAGCGGCGAGCGTCAGCCTGGTGCAGGAGCGGTCGCGGCTCCTGTGTTCGATCTTTCGAATCGGGTAGTTGGCGGAATATCCGTATGTGGCCCACAGCAAAGGTTTGATGAAGGGAGGATCGCGGCATTAATCCCTTTGGTGACAGATGCGGCGGCCAGGATTTCCGCAGGTATGGGCTGGCAACCACGAGTTAGGGAAGTCTTATGAGTGATTCTGTGAGCAAGCCGAGCGCACTTGATGGCATCAAGGTGATCGATGCTGCAACGTTGTTTGCTGGACCGATGGCGGCGACGATGTTGGGCGACTTCGGTGCCGACGTTCTGAAAATTGAACATCCAACAAAGGCTGATCCGGTTCGCTGGCATGGGGCTAGCAAAGATGGGATAGGCCTTTGGTGGAAGCTGATTGGTCGCAACAAGCGAGCAATGACACTGTATTTTGGATCACCAGAAGGTCAGGAAATCCTCAAGGAATTAATTGTCGGTGCTGATGTTCTTATCGAAAACTTTCGTCCGGGAACTTTGGAAAAGTGGGGACTCTCGCCAGAAGTACTCCACGAGATCAATCCCGGCCTTGTTATTGCTCGGGTTACCGGGTTCGGCCAATTTGGTCCTTACTCGAGCAGGGCTGGGTTTGGCACCTTGGCTGAGGCCATGAGCGGATTTGCAGCAATCACGGGACAACCTGAGGGCCCACCCACCTTGCCACCCTTCGGATTGGCTGACGGAATAGCTGCCCTCACAACCGCCTACGCAATCATGGTGGCACTCAAGGCGCGGGATACAACCGGTCGTGGACAAGTTATTGACATGGCAATTATTGAACCCATTTTGACCGTTCTAGGCCCCCAATTACTTGCCTTCGATCAACTCGGAACTTTGCAGGAGCGGACAGGAAATCGTTCAAGTAGTAATGCACCGCGGAACACCTACAAAACGCGTGATGGTTCCTGGGTTGCGGTCTCCACCAGTGCCCACAGCATCGCTGAAAGAGTCATGCGACTAGTGGGCCACCCCGAATATATTGAGGAGCCATGGTTTTCCAGTGGATCTGAGCGCGCCAAGCACGCCGATGAACTGGATGCTGCTGTTGGTGACTGGATCGCACAGCGGGACCGTGATGAAGTGATGCGCGCATTCGAAGAGGCTGATGCTGCAGTCGCACCGATCTACAATGCAAAAGATGTTCTCGAGGACCCGCAATTCAATGCACTCGGTACTATCAAAACCATCGAAGACGCTGACTTTGGTCCCATTCGGATGCAGAACGTATTGTTTAGACTCGATGAAACGCCGGGGGAGATTCGTCATACAGGGTTGTCTCAAGGACATGACACCGATGAGGTCCTAGCAGAACTCGGGAAGAGTCCTGACGAGATCTCGTGGTTACGAGATGAGGGTGTCGTATGACCCGTGCGGGCTTAGAACAATCTACGAAACCGTCCGCCACATTGTGGCGCAGTTGGCTCTATGTTCCTGGTGATAGGGGGGAGATTATCCCAAAGGCACTCAACAGTGCATCGGATTGCGTCGTGATTGATCTTGAGGACGCAGTTGCGGTAGCGAATAAAGATATGGCTCGGAAAAATGCATGCGCAGCGGTTCGGGAGAATCCGAACTCCCACATAATTGTACGAATTAATGCTGTGGGAAGTCCTTGGCACGAGCGAGATATTGCTGCCCTGTCGGAGGCAGGTGTCAAAGCCGTGAGAATCCCCAAGTCGGAGACTGCTGATGTAGTTGCGAATATCGGTAATTCCCTTGGTGCTGAATGCGAATTGCACCTCTTGATTGAGTCAGCGAGGGGTCTGTTGGCCAGTGACGATTTGGCAAAAGCATGTGCGACTGTGCGTTCCATTGCTTTAGGGGAAGCAGACTTGAAATCTGATCTGGGAATTATTGATGACGCATATTTGAGTTATGCGCGAGGCAAGATTATCGCCTCTGCACGAGCGGCAGGGCTGATTGCACCGACTCAGAGCGTGTACACGAATGTCAAGGATGATCATGGTCTTCGAGTGACCAGCCAGCAGGCACGCGCAGCTGGTTTTTTCGGGAGATCGGTGATACATCCGGGCCAAGTGGAAATTGTTAACGCTGTTTACACGCCCAGCCTGGATGAAGTTGAAAGCGCACAGCAAGTGGTCAGCGCCCTAGCTAAATCCGATAACACAAGCGCACTGATCTTGCCTGATGGTCGATTTGTTGACCCGGCAATAGCTGCCATGGCTGTGCGGGTACTCGACCTTGCAGCAACTTATGGAACCACTCAGGAGGAAGAAAGTGTCTAGCACCCGAACGTTGATTGAGGCAGTCACTGGGGGCACCCGCGTAATTGACCTTGCTCAGCCGATGCACTCTGGTATGCCCACATCTCCCAATCACCCAGGCTTTCGAATGTCCTATTTGCGTCGTCACGGCGACGTCGTGCGCCCAGACGGAGCGTCTGCAGCCAACGAGCTCATTGTCACCGGTGGTCATGTGGGAACTCACACCGACGCACTTGCTCACGTTTCATTTGAAGGTTACCTCCATGGCGGTGTGTCCGTTGAAGAAGCATTTCAAAACGGCCGATTTGTCTCTCACGGTATTGACCAGTTCACTCCACTTGTTACTCGGGGGATTTTCCTTGACATACCTGTTTCGCGAGGCCTTAAAATTTTGCCAGCTGGTTATCCCATTGAGGTTGCTGACCTAGAGGTAGCGTGTGAATTTGCTGGGTTGACGATTGAGCCGGGTGACGCCGTCATTATTCGCACAGGTTGGGGTCAGCACTTTTCCGGTGATCACGATGCGTATTTGGGGCAAACGCACGGAGTGCCAGGCCCTACTGCAGATGCTGCACGGTGGATGGCTGAGCGCGGAATATCTGTGACCGGCGCTGATAGCACCGCATATGAACACATTGCTGCAGGAAAGGGTCACAGTGTTTTACCAGTTCACAATGTTTTACTGGTGGAATTTGGCATCAATATTGTTGAGCACATGGGCTTGGAACTGGCCAGTAGAGAAAGTCTGACGGAGTTTATGTTTGTGCTCGCGCCATTGAATATCGTAGGAGGTACGGGCTCACCCACGCGACCCATTGCAGTGTTGGGAACTGAAGAATCATGACGGATTCTTCAACCCTTTCAGAACTCCTCGCTCAGACAGCCGAGCATGTTGCTAGGCATGGTTTAAGTGATGAACTGCGGGCAGCAACGGTACGGCGTGTCACAGATGTTCTCGGTAACGCAATCGGAGCGGCAAATCTTCCAGTCGTAGTACAGATGCGTGGTGTGGTCTCGGGTTGGGGTGGATTAGCGCAATCCAGTGTGGTACTCGGTCCGCCCACTGCCGCACCGAATGCGGCACTACTCAATGGCACAATGGCGCACGCTCTAGATTTTGACGACACTCACTTGCCCAGTGTCCTCCACCCGAGTGCTTCAGTTGTTCCAGCTGCCTTGGCCGTCGCTGAATTTGCAGGTGTCACTGGGACACAATTCCTTGATGCCGTGGCAGTTGGTATCGAAGTGACCTGCAGGCTCGGAATGGCAGGATATGACCAAGAACTAGGTAATTCAATCTTCTTTGAACATGGTTTGCATGCAACATCGATAACAGGAACCATCGGCGCGGCAGTTGCGTGTGCCATGCTGCTGGCACCCCATTCGGAAGTAATTTCCTCTGCCATTGGGATTGCCGCAAGTATGGGAGCTGGTCTGCTCGAGGCAAACCGCACGGGGGGTACTGTGAAGCGAATCCATTGTGGTTGGGCTGCACACGGTGGTGTAGTTGCCGCGCAATCAGCAGCGGCAGGGGTAACGGGCCCTCCAACTGTTCTCGAGGGACGATTCGGATTCCTCCAAGCGTACTTGGGTGATCGCGCCGATCTTGATGCTATTACTCATAATTTGGGTGAGGAATGGGTTATCGATAATCTCTTCTTAAAGCCATACCCTTGCAATCATTTCACCCATGCGGGGATAGATGCTGCGAGAGCTATGAAGGCACGCGGAGTTGATCCTTCCCGAATCACGCAATTGCGATTGGGGCTCGCAACTCCAGTTCTGCGCACAATTGCTGAACCCATTGAGGATAAGGCGCATCCGCGTTCGGGGTATCATGCAGCATTTAGCGGTCCATTCACTGTTGCAAGTGCGTTTTATTCAGACAATGGGTTGGGATTGTTTCATGAAGACTTTTCTGATGAAGCGGCTAAGGACCAACTGCGATTAGCCTTGGCAGCAAAAGTTATCTGCGAAGCGAATTCCGAATGCGATGAAATTTTCCCCCATCAATTCCCGGCAGTTTTGACAGCCACCCTTGACGATTCATCTGAAGTGATCGAAAAAGTCCTTGTCAACCGAGGGGGGCCGGATAACCCACTCTCAGATGATGAAATAGCTTTGAAATTTTCACTCAATGCCCGCGAAACCATCAATGTGGGACAGTCGGTGCTCATCACGCAAGCAATTCGTGGTCTTGTTACTGAAGTGTCCACTCCGAGGTCACTCGGAGCACTTCTACAGGCTGGAGAGAATTCGTGAGCGGAAGAACGGTAGTGGTCGGTGCTGCGGGAGAACTTGGTGCGGTCATTTCCCAGCGGTTAGCGCGTGAAGGCCATTCACTTGTGCTCGTTGGCCGCAATCGTGGTCCATTGGAGCAACTCGCGGCGCAATTGCCAGACGCGCACGCTGTTGTCTGCGACATTACTATCGATGCCGACGTTGCTCACCTTGCCGAGGAAGCAGGTCCGGTCCGAGTCTTGGTCTACGTTCCCGCAGCACCCACTGCGGGAGGAATCATGGAAGCACCACCGAGTGCCATAAACCAAGCAGTCGAAGTCAAGGTTGGTGGGCTTTTGCGGTGCCTACGGGTCCTCACACCGACATTTGGTGAGGAATTGGCAGTGACGATAGTGATTGGTGGAAATCTCGCCTATGACCCGATCCCCGATGCAGCAACAAGCGGAATAGCAAACGCAGCGCAGGCAAATGCGGTGCGTCAATTGCAGGGTGTGCTGCCCAGTCGCGGGTGGCGTATTCATGTGATTGCCCCGGGGCCGGTAGAGACTCAGAGGTGGGACACTCTCGCAGTCGCAGAGGCGCAGCGCCGTGCAGTCCCCTTAGAAGTGATCAAAGATGAGGCAGTGTCAGGCAGCCCTTTGCTGAGGTTGACTTCACCTAATGAAGTTGCTTGGGCGGTCAGCATGTTGGCAGATCCACTATCGGCAGCTCTCCATGGTTCGACTTTGCTCATGGATACGGGCAGGCGTCGAGCCATTCCTTGACTCTTGTATTCACACATTTTTGCATATTTGATCGATGAACAACGAAGGAGAATCGTATGGAGTTTCTAGTCAATATTGAAATCAAGTGGCCTGCTGATGCAGACCCGAGCGAGAAGGAGCGGCTTTTTGCCGCTGAGTTGCTCAGGGGTCAAGAGTTGGCGCGTCAAGGGTTTCAGCGTAGGTTGTGGCGCGTGCCTGGGCGGTGGGCCAATTGGGCCTTGTGGGAGGTCACAGATGCAACGGAGTTACACGAAAAAATTTCCTCGCTGCCTCTGTACCCTTGGATGGACGTAACAGTTCACCCACTTGCTCAACATGTCAATGACCCCAAGCTCTTGGGAATTGATCCCGAGATGGAGTCCACATGACGGCCCGACACTCTGCAGAGAAATTTGTCGATGAATACCTGCAGTTATGTGAGGATCGACAACTCGAAAAGGCGAGTGAATTCCTTGCCAGTGGAGTGGACATTGTTTTCCCTGGAAATAGAAAGTATACGAATTTGCAGCAGATGGCTGCGGCTTCTGTCAGGCGCTACTCGTGGGTTCGTAAGAATCGCACGCACTATTCCTTGGGGGAAAGGGTTGCCGCTGATGGGCAGGTCGAACAAATTGTGACCAGTGCGGGAACTCTCTATGGCGAGAAACTAGACGGTACACCTTTTGCAGACATTAGGTACATCGACGTGTTCACGCTCCGCGATGGCCTGATAGCGAGACAAGAAGTCTGGAACGATCTATCAGAAAACGGAATTGTCCAAATAAGCGAAGGGAAATAGCAATGAAATTTGATCGAGTCATTACTGATGTACGAGTAATACGGCACGACTCGTCAGAACCCATTGATGCCGACATCGCTATCGTTGACGGCGTTATTGTCGAGGTTGCGCCTGGAATTGACGCCTCGGAATCTGCAGATGTCATCAGTGGAAAGGGTCGCCTCGCGTTCCCCGGTGTTGTCGATGCTCATGAGCACTGGGGGATTTACAATCCCCTTCGCGAAGACTCGAAATCCGAGAGTCGCGCATGCGCTCAAGGTGGTGTGACTTCAGCGCTTAGCTATATTCGGACTGGACAATATTATTTGAACAAGGGCGGCCCGTACTCCGAGTTCATGCCAGAGGTGCTTGAGGCGTGTGCTGCCAATTCATATGTGGATTATGCATTTCATCTAGCCCCAATGATGAGCAGTCACATTGATGAAATTCCTGAGATCATTAAGCGAGATGGTGTAACAAGTTTCAAGATCTTCATGTTTTATGGCAGCCATGGGTTGCATGGCCGCTCATCGAGTCAGAATGATTTTTTAATGATTCCCGAAGGGGAACGCTATGACCTTGCGCATTTTGAATTCGTGATGCGCGGAATTCAGAAGGCCCGGGAAATTTACCCTGACATTGCTAAGGACATTTCGCTCGGATTGCACTGTGAAACAGCTGAAATCATGACGGCATACACCAAGATTGTTGAAGAGTCAGGCCAGTACAACGGGCTTGAGGCCTATCATCATTCACGCCCACCGCACTCGGAAGGACTGGCAATCACCATTGCCTCCTATCTTGCTCACGAAACCAATCTCCCCAATATTAATTTGCTGCATTTGACGAGTGCCAAGGCAATGGAAGCCGCGATGTTAATGCAGAAGTGCTTTCCCAATGTGAATTTCCGCCGTGAAGTGACTGTTGGTCACCTATTGGCTGATATTCACACCGCTAGCGGTTTGGGTGGCAAAGTGAATCCGCCTTTACGTCCCCGAGAGGATGTCGAAGCGCTGTGGGATCACCTCCTCAAAGGTGACGTGGATTGGGTTGTTAGTGACCACGCGTGCTGTAAAGATGAGTTGAAGTTTGGAGATCCTCGTGAGGACGTATTTCTGGCTAAGTCTGGCTTCGGCGGCGCCGAGTACCTTCTTGCTGGAATGGTTACCGAAGGCTCAAAGCGTGGCCTTGGTCTAGACAGGGTGGCGGCACTCACCAGTCACAATCCGGCCCAACGCTTCGGGCTTCACTCAAAGGGTGCCATTGGGGTAGGACTCGATGCAGATATTGCTTTGGTCGATCCAAATGTAAGTTGGGTTGTTCGAGCAGAAGACTCAGAATCGGCACAGGAGTACACTCCATTTGAAGGCTTTGAATTGTCGGCGAAAGTGACAGATACTTTTGTGCGGGGTCATCACGTTCTCATTAACGGAGCGATTTCTGGTCAGCCAAGTGGACAGTATCTATTCAGGCCGACTCAAGCAAAATAGGGAAGTACGCCTTCGAGAGTTTTCTGGATCGGGACCAACGTGCGTCTTACCGGTTGCGGTTCCACTCAGTATCTCCATTTAGTTTTAGAGACCCCTCAGCATTCTTCTCTTTCATTACGCAATATTCGCGGTGAATTCTGCCCATATGCTACGCAATTCTGAACCGATCAGTCTAGAATTCTGATTGTGGGTCGTACTATTGAATTTAGTCGAGACAGGGCCGTGAATAGAGCGCTAGTGCTTTTCTGGCGCAAGGGTTATCAGGCCACTTCACTGGAGGACCTGCTCAAGGGAATGGGTATTGGTCGCAGCAGTTTTTATGCAGCATTTGGCGACAAGCGCACACTATTTATAGAGTGTGTTGATCTTTTTGGTGTTCGCACGTTGGACATTGTTAGGCGTGACCGTGGCCAGATGCCGCCACTTGATGCTCTGCAAGAATTCTTCGAACGAAGTTTCACCGATGCGCAGGGTGTTGGTTCTAAAGCTAACTGGGGCTGCATGTTGGTCAATACCGTGATTGAGATGGCCGATGTCGATGAGGATTTAGTTTCACATGCCAGCCGATATTTGAGTGATATGCAACTCCTCTTCAAAGACTGCCTGCAAGAAGCCGGCGCCTCACCAGCGCGGGCCGAGGAATTGGCCGCCATGCTCATGGTGTTCAACGAGGGTATTCGCGTGTCCAGTCGACGTCGCCTGCCTCAGGCGCAGTATTTGCAACCCGTCGCCACCACCTTCCAACTGATTAGGAGCGTCACTGCATGACTACACCCGTGCCTACCAAGCGATTCACAACCGTTTGCGGTTATCGGCTTGCCCATGTTGAAATGGGTGAGGGGAACCCCATTGTGTTCATTCACGGAAACCCCACATCTAGTTATTTGTGGCGAGATGTTATGCCGCCGCTGGCCGGATTAGGTCGTGTAATCGCACCGGACCTCATCGGTCACGGCGATTCCGACAAACTTCCTGCCAGCGAGGGCCCCGAACGCTACACACTTGAGGGGACTTATGAGTTACTTGCCGGGCAACTCGCTGCACTCATCGGGGATCAGCAGGTCACGCTGGTACTGCACGACTGGGGGAGTGCCCTTGGCTTTCACTGGGCCCGACTTCACCCGCAGCAGGTGCGGGGCATCGTTTACATGGAAGCAGTAGTCATGCCTCTGCCGTCTTGGGATGAATGGCCGGAAGCTGCGAGCGGCATCTTTAAAGGTTTTCGCTCGCCCAAAGGCGAGGATCTGATCCTCAAGCGCAACCTGTTTATCGAGGGTGTACTGCCGAGTTCGATTCTGCGCACACTTTCAGACGAGGAGATGGCCATTTACCGCGCGCCTTTCGTCAACGAAGAAGATCGGCAGCCGATGCTGAATTGGCCGCGCCAAATCCCCATTGCAGGTGAGCCCTCAAATGTTGTTGCGCTCGTGCAGCAATACGCCGACTGGTTAAGTGTGAGCGATGTACCCAAACTTTTTGTTAATGCCGACCCCGGATCTATTTTGATCGGAACGCAACGAGAATTTTGTCGCACGTGGCCAAACCAGCAAGAAGTTACTGTCCCTGGCTTGCATTTCATTCAAGAGGATTCCGGTGCGGCAATTGGTGCTGCAGTTGCGGATTGGCTTACCCAACTAGATTCAAGGAGATAACCGATGTCTGATCTTCCTGTGTACATGGTCGTAAACCTGCATATCACCGATGCAGGCGACTATCACCAGTATGAGAAGGGCTTCTTTCCGCTGCTCAAAAAATATGATGGTGAGTTTCTTACCTTCGATGACTCAGCTGTCACGTTTGAAGGTGATTTACCGCGTTCTGGCCGAATGATTCTCTTCACATTTCCATCCGAAACGCAGGCCCGGGCTTGGTATGCCGATGTCGATTACCAAGAGTTGTCCGAACACCGACGTACTGGTACTCGGCTGGAATTTTTGAGCATGGTTCGAGGACTGCCGCAACGCTGAATTTTTTCCACGCTCAGTTATTGTGGCGTTATGAAAAGGCTCTGGGTAATGCTGCTGTTAATCCCTTTACTCGGTACGGCTGCTTGCACCGCCAGCCGACCAATTTGAGCTCTATAACTTGACGGCTGATCCAACAGAAATGACGAACCTTTACACAAATTCAGCATCCGCGGGAACCTTGCAGGTCATGCAGGTGATCCTGCAGCAGCAGCGCACGGCCAAGAGGCTATCTCCCATCACGCAACCTTGGGCTGATGGAAGCATGCGCCAATTCCCCTTCACTCCCAACTAGGACCAGACG
>Ga0129324_10000839_pt1 | contig 21263 bp, 11 predicted proteins | sample CPBDNA_7_FD_96879 | JGI IMG/M metagenome (GOLD analysis project Ga0129324, IMG submission 96879) | Freshwater to marine salinity gradient microbial communities from Chesapeake Bay, USA - CPBay_Spr_15_0.2_DNA | ecosystem: Environmental > Aquatic > Marine > Coastal | place: USA: Chesapeake Bay... | reverse complement strand
TGGGTGGTCTGGCCTACCCCCGGTGGAGTGCCGGGAACCGGCACTCCACCGGCACTCCTGTACGATTTGGCGCGGTTCGTCAACCAGATCGCTCGAGATTTCACACCAGTCAGTGTTCACAGCAGGGACACTGTTGAGTAAACAAAACCCAACTTCTACATGGCGCCGGGCTCGGCGTTGCCGAGGCGCAGGGTCCGAGTTCAGTCTGACCAGAAGGTGCCGTCGCGGGCACGGTATGCAAGCTTCTCCACACTCTTTGACCACGGGATGCAGAACAAGAGGGTCGATGGCTCACTGAACATCTTATACACCCAGTTAAAGCATGGCAGCCACGTCGGAGGCTACGGTATAGACAAGCGGCGTACTTGCGACGTACCATCAATGAACAGCGACCAGATTTGCGATGAAAGGTCTCTGGGCTCCCGCGGCGGGCGGTGTGTTCCGGCGCCATGGGACCTTTGCCCAGCATCCGCAGCGATATCTGCCGTTCCATCTGGCCGTAGACAACAACAAAGAGAAGGTTCGCGCCACACATTTGAACAGCCCTTCCGCCCTGCCGTCGCGTGACCAGCTCCTGAGGGTTGGACATCGTGGCGCCGGCAGGATGTCCGTTGCTGAGTATATCAACTTTGGCGAGGCCCCTGCCGTCGCGCCCGATGCCGATGGTGTGACCTTTCTAGACAAGGAAGTGATGTCCAACTTGACGTGCGGCATTTGCCTAGGGCCAGTCATCGACGCGCGTCGCGCCTGCTCCGCGGACCACTTCTTCTGCTTCAAGTGTCTGGACAACATGAAGATGTCCGGGTCGCAAAACGAGGACGCGGGCGAGCGGCCCAATAGGAAGTGTCCAACGTGCCGCACGCCGATGTACATGGACAAGGACCTCAACCTGGGGAGGCCGGCTCCCTTTGTGGACAGCATAGTGAACCTGTCATTGGTCACGTGCAACGAGGAAGGTTGCGACACCAAGTGCAAGTTCAAGGACCTTCCCAAGCACAAGCGGTCGTGCAAGCATGTCGTCATGTGCTGCCCCTTCGCCGGCGAGTTCGGATGCTCCCACCAGTGCAAGCGCTCCGAGATGCAGCAGCACATTAAGGATTTTGCATTGGAGCACCTGAAGATGCAGTTCGATGAGAACAGTCGCCTGTTAAGCGACCTCAAGTACAAGACCGGCTCCATCCGCTTTGACATCGACGCCGGCTACAAACAGATGGGCGAGTTCACTGGCAACCACTTTGACGACGTGAAGATGGCACAAGTGCGCCTCGGAGCCAAAGTGGAAAGGATGAGCGAGCACATGAACACCATCAGCTCGGCGCTTGCGTTCATTGTCGGAACGCAGATGCAGTTTGCACCCGCCGTCGCCAGCAAGGGAAAGGGCACGGCCACAATGGTCGAGCAGATTAAGCGCTCCGGCGAGGAGATCCATAAGCGTCTGCTGGAGCACGACGCGGTGGCGTGTGGCGGGTCTGTCACGCCCCCTACGAAGAAGCAGAAGTCGAGTCCCGTGGCTCCCGGGGCTCCAGGCCCGTCCCAGGCTTGTACGCTTGGGGCCGGACAGTACGCGCCGCGGATGCTACCGCCGCTTACGAGCGCCGGTCTCGCGTGCGACGACGGGCCAAGCCCTTCCTACTCGCCTACCAGCCCTTCCTACTCGCCTACCAGCCCAGTGTACGAGATGGAGTGATGGACGCCCTTGGCCCGCATTCCGAGCTCTTCTGAGATCAGATGCCGCGTCCACGATGGCAGTGTTGTCCGGCGCCCTGCCGACCGTTGTCCGGCGCCTGGTACACACATGAGGGGTTTGGGTAAAGATTTGGCTACAGTGGGGTTGCTATAGATGTAGCCACAAACGACAAGTGCTGTGTGTGGAGTGGTGCCGAATGTCGCTGCTGTGTAAATTGCCGGTCTGCTTGGAGGGACTGTCTGCAGTGCTGTTGGACGACGAGGGTGAAGTACACCAAGAAGTGATAGGTGCTAAAGATGCGGTAAGCACGGACGGTGGCTTTGTTGTTCTATACCAGCGCGGCCTTTTGCCGGCTCCCGAAGTGCCTCGCTGCCACCGCAGCATCATTTCTCCGTTCAAGATCAAAGTCGGAGAAAGTTCAGCAAACGTGCCCTGGGCCAACTTTTCGTGGATCCGGTACAGCGACGGGAAAGGGACGTGCCGCGAGGCGTGCGCTCAATTGGAGCGCGACGGGTGCATCAGGTGCTTTGAAAAGCTGACGGCGGAAGATGTGATGGTCGTCTGGATCCACAGCCAGAGCGGCGAGCGTGTGTACCAGTGGTACGTTGCGTTCGAGGGCAACCGCAAGGTGCTGACGCGTGTGCCCAGCCACTACTTTACCAGCATCGTGCAAAATAGCAGCACCGCCAGCTTCTGCAAGTGCGGCACATGCCGGCACCCGCTGTACGAGATGATCAACACGCGGAGCCTGAGCCGCGCGGACTCGTTCGACCGTCGCGCGGTGGCGTACTTCTCCGAGTTCCACAGGCGCGTCTTGCAGTCCAAGCGCAGCGCAGAAGGCGGCGCGTGCGCGCGCCCAGGACCGTCATATGCTCCAAAGGAATTCGTTGAGGACACGTGCTCGGTGTGCTTGGAGGAGACCTTTGTCTCGTCGTGTTGCGTTCAAGAGCGATGCACAGTGAAAGTGTGCCCCGAGTGCATTGCGAAGACGCGGGGCCTATGTCCGCTATGCGATCGATCCAAATTTAGCAAGGAAGTGGGCTTCATGTGTCACTCGTGCAACAATGCCGCGCCACTCGGCGAGTATGGACATCGCTGTAATGGCTGCAACAAGACGACGCTGTGCACGCAATGCTTTACAAACTTCTGCATGTGCGTCGATTGTGAGAAGGATATCACCAGTTCTGTGGACAAGAAGCGGAAGCGGAATGTCGTTCCTTAAGTGGCCACCGTGCGTCAGAGGAAAGCGGTATGACGACGAAGTGTCGCGGTGCCATGCGTGCTTGTAGTGCAGTGTTGGGCTTGCAGTCGGTGCACCCGGCCTTGAGTTGTCCGTCGCGCGTGGCGTGGCTGGCGCGGTAGCTGCGCGCTTTGCAGTGCTGGTAGACGCTGCGGTTTTGTTCGCCTTGTGGGAACAAATTAGGGAGGCGCGTGTCCTCGGGGATGGCCGCCGGGCAGGCGGCGGGGTGGAAAGTAGCCTTTGAGTGTGCTGGCGGTGAAGTCAAACACACGGGAGGATGCGCCCCGGTGCCGCTTGGCGCACGGACTGTGCGGACTAAACATTTCAGATGTCTTACAATGCTAACCTTTACATTGTTATTTTACACAATGGTCAATTGTACTATCGACGCCGCGCAGCGAAGGACACGCAAACACTTAAAACGACGGGGGAGGTGGACTGATGCTCGCGAGTGCTTGTTGCACGTCGTCAAAATGGTACCTGTCAACAAAGCAGGCAACGTCAGTACCAGAAAAGGACAGAGTTCGTGTGATGGCGTACGCACCCCAGTGACATGTATAAAAGCGTGCGTGCGTATGCGGGTGCCTCTGTGATTCCAGAAACGGGAATGTATGAAACCAACACGGTAAAGGCCACAAGACCAACGAAGACCCAGCAGCAGGCCCCTAGAGAGCGTACTCCAGCTACCCGAACTGCGTCCTCCTTGTACGGCCCTAGCTCAATGTCGTTGTCCATTGCTTTCACTGCTAGCTACGGGTTGGTGTGATATCACAATCCTCGCTAACAAGTAGCAGAACCGGGCATCGCATCATAGGCATCCAGCATGTATCATTTGGTTAGCGTGCTGTTGGCACAGACGTCTCCGCCACCTAGCCCGGGGCTGCCGCCCTTGTTTCCGAACTTCCGATACGGAAACCTCCACTATGCAATCGTTCAAGAGATACGCGCGTTTGATGTGAGCCAGGCGGATGCAGGCGCTCGCTGTGCGTTGTTGTCGCGGTCCGCCGTGGCCACCACCGAGCCCATCTCGTTTGCTCTTGTGGACCCGAGCGGGTGCGACGGCTACAGCCGAGCAACCGTGGTGTCTTGCACGTTCACCTCCTCCGAAGAGGTGGTTCGCCAGTTTGTGGACTGGGTGTCGACCTCTCCACTGGAGCGGTTGGCTGGAACATGTACTTCCATGCGGCTAGCCAAGACGTCGAGGGTCGTGATCGACATGAATCCCTCGCCACCCAATCCGCCTTCGTCTCCGAATCCACCGTACCCGCCCCCTCGTCCATTGCCAAGTCCACCGCCACCGCCACCGAGTCCGCCCCCAAGTCCGCCTGACCCGCCGCACCCGCCCGGCACGCCTCCCATGCTCCCTCCTTCACCGCCCGCCCCGCCGGGCCACCCTCCCGTTCCTCCAAGTCCTCCGTTGACGAGCCAGATCGCTGCGGAGAACCTGTGCCATCCGACCTGCGTGAGTTACCTGCCACTCAAACTCCTTTTCCGTTTTTTATTATAGGGGTTAAACTGACGGTCTTTTGTCTGTTTCCGCAGGTGAGCTGGGCGGTTGCCGACGGAGAGGAAAACAAGGCGCAAGACCAGACTTATTCATGTGCCGGCTTCTTTGCTAATCTTTGCGCACACGGTAAGTTCACCACTGGTGCACTTCCTGTACTCTGCCGAAGTACTACGTGCACAAACATCCTGCACACCCTTTTAGATTGCGTGTCGTATTCTTAGCTAACGTAGCGCGTGTGTTTGCTCGCAGATGCCGACCGATTTCAAGACCTCATCAAGCTGCCGCCGGCACCGCCTCCTCCGCCGATGCCGCCGTTGTCCGACCTGGTTGTCGCGACTCCAACGCGCGTGTTGGCATCGGGTGGGTTCGACACGAGTGAGATGCCTGGGAGCACCGACGTCCTCTCGGAGTGTATCGACAGCGGCCAGACGGCATGCGTTCCTGTTGACAAAGAGCATCCTGTACGTTGCCTCCCTTTCAAACAACACATGAGATGTTTAGATACAGGACCATTGATTGCTTGCGTGTTTGCAGTGGATCATGTACGACTTGGGACAGGAGCTGGACAACATCTTCGCCGTGGAACTCTTTCTTATGCCGCCGGCCCCCCCCTCGCCTCCATCGCCGCCACCGCTGCCTCCCCCACCCGACCCCAACGGGCCTCCCCCGCCACCACCGCCCTCTCCGCAGCCGTCCCCGCCGCCTCCCGGGCCTCTACCGCCTCCATCCATCCCATGCGACGACAACGTCAACAGCTGCTTGATTAACCAAGTCGAACACACCAACAACGGAATATGTGCGCTTGAGATATTCTAACCACCACCACACACACTAGTAGTTTACACACACACACCGCAAGAGCTTAGAGGTTAGTCTACAACTCTAACCGGGGATTTCGTTGTGCGCAGGCGAGGATGGCGGACAGTCGGAGATGAACTACCCTGCATCCGAGGCGGCGCTTTGTGCCCACGGCAGCGACCTGAACGACTGTGGATACCGCGCTTGTTGCCCAACGTCTGGGCCGTGTGTGGGAGGCAGCCCGGTGAGTGTCCGCCGACTGGAAGCCACAGAGGGCGGCCTCTTTGACCTGGGGTGGGTGGAGATCTACGTGTCCAGGCAGCTCGCCATGTTTGGAACTCGGTGCGCCACGCTCAACACCACAGCGACCATCGACTCGAGGACCATACTGCGGTGCATGGAGGGCATGGACAACGCACAAGGAAGGTTTGTGTACCTCCGCAGCTTTGAGAGTGCGCGTATGCTGCGAGTGGACGGCATCAAGATTTACCGCCAGGCCAGCAGCCGACGACTGGAGCAAGACTACGACGAGAGGCTGTTGGAGCACGTCGAACATGAGTCCGAGCCTGTGCATGCCACGGAGGACGAAGCAAAGACCGAGGCAGACAAACACTACCAGGAACACATGCAGAAGCTAAAGGCCAACATGCTCAACCTGACAAAGACGGTGTGCAGCGACCGTAAGGCCAACCCAGAAATCGCCCTCCGGGTCAGGCGAGAAGCGGCCGTGTTGTGGGCTGAGCTGGACGAGACGGCGTCTGCGGATGCGTGCTGGGATTGCGTGACCCTCCGAGCAATCAACTGCACCGTGTGGTTTACCCACCCCTTTGGTCTGCGCAACGAGGTGGGCGAGAAGGCAAAGCACACGCGGCGCCTCAAGGAAAGCCTCAACGAGCAGGAAGAAGAGCGCCGCAGGATGATAGAGGAGGGAGTCGAAAAGGCGTGCTGTCGTCGCAACAAGCGCACGGGAGAGACCGACTGCAAGAGAGAGTACTGCGAAAAGGTCTTCCAACAGCAAGCGCACAGTCGCATGGGACACATCATCAGGCGCATGCACGAAAAGGGTCACATCGACATGTCGGTGGATCAGAGGGTTGCCGTCGACATCATCTCGCCGCACCTTCACTCCGATCCTCGATGCAGATCGCAAGACCCGCACAGCAAGCGTATCGACGGCGACGTGTCTGATGTGGAGTGCATCGCCAGCTCGCTTGTGAATCACATTTCCGCCAAGCACGGGCTCTCAAAAGACTCAATCGACGCCGAGCTGGGAAAGTACGGTCTGAGTGTTGCAAAGATGATTTCCCAGCCGTTCATGGTAGCCAGCACTGCGACGGAGACCATGAGCAACTTCAAAAGCAATCCTGTGTTTGCAGACATGGCCGCCAAAATGCGCGCAAAGCAGCAGTCGGAGGAGGAGTCGAAACGGAGTTCGTTGCACCAGAGCACGGGGTTCCACGGACGCTCCCTGAAGAGCGCACGCGCCGCTGTGGAGGAGCACAAGAGCCAGGGCGCTCTGGCAAAGTTCAAGCCGAAGGAGCAGATCAAATCGAGGTCCAGGAAGCTGCGACAGGACACTCACGGGTGGCTTCACGACGCCTCGCACTTTGCAAGCCGCGTGCACAAGGCGGCGTCGCTTAGCCGCGCGTCGTCATTGATGCCACAAGTGCACTCTCCGCAGTCCCCGTCCTACTTCGAGACCGGCAAAGAAACCATGGCCGCCATCGTGTCCGCGGAGGGCTCCGTCGTTGGCACTACCATCAAGTCGGCTCAATCAGTGAGCAACCTGGCGGCGGAGGGGTACGAGTTGATTGAGCGCGTGGCGAGGGCAGCGGAAGAAAACTCGAACACGCAGCTCCCAAGAAGAATGAGCGAATCGTCTATGTCGGCATTCTTCGACCAGGTGGAAGAGCGATTTGCAGCAGACATGGCAAGGCGGTCTGTCGAAGACGGAGGGCGGCGCCTGTCCGCAAAGGACGTCGGCATCACCGCGCCTAGTGAGCACGTCCGCGAGCACGGGTGGATTGCGGGCGCGCTCGACTGGAAGCAGGCTGTGAAGGACACACACACCATAGCCGGCCGCCTGCTGAAGCGTCGCGACGACATGCTGGACTACGTCCACGAGAACGGTGAGCTTCCGAGCGGCCCTCTCGAGGCGGAGCACAAGACTGGTATCCGGATGCTGGACATGAATGTGCCACCCAGCAAGATTGGCAACATGTTCCGCGAGCTCCACGCGTGGGTCACGAACCGGCACAGATCGAAACCTCTGCGTCAGGACCACGCGCGTCGCATGGAGGAGTCCCGCCACACTGCTCGCCCCACAAACAAGGAACACCACGAGTCGGTGCTGGCAGCGGCCATGGACTCTGCTGTCGTCGGCAACGACGCGACGTCGGCCGTGTGGAACACGTTGGAGAACAGCAACCACCACCGAACGTCGCGCATGCGTAAGCTGGCCGAGGGGCTCCTCGGGGCTGTGGCTACGGTTCCCCTGCTTCCAGCGAGGGTGAGCAACAAGTACTCCGCGTACGAGGCCACGGACGGGGGCTACAGTTGGTTTGTGGAGTTGACAAGGTACGTGGTGTACGGTGCGCTTTGCTGTTACTCGAACCCATTACTCGTAATAACCCCGCACATACATTACTGGCCCCACCAAGACAACGGATGCACATGCGACAATGCACCGCATCTAAGCTAACGGCGTGTGCGTCCTCAGATGTCTTCCTGTGCTATCTGTACTCGCCCGGCCCGACAGTGACCGAAAAGGACTTTGGAGACGGCACCAGGATCGAGACACATCGGACTCGTCGCATGTGCTTTCCCATGCGTACGCTGCCCCACCCCACCCTAACCCATCCCTGCCCCAGGAATCCCACATCACGTCATAATGTGCATGCAGGTGTTATGGCACCGACACTTAGCACTTACCACCCGTGCTTCCCCTGTGCGCAGTTCCCTTCGGCCCGGCCAATATGCTCAACTTCCGTCAGTACTACGAGCTTGGAGACCTCAACTTTGACGACCTGGAGTTTGAAACGGCGTGCAGCGCCGACAGCGTGAAGTCCGTCCTCGGGGCCCTGGGCCAGGACTGGGCCAGCAACACGATCACCACCGGCCCCATGGGCGCGATCCTCCGCGTTGCCGAGGGCATCGACAGCATCAGAAACCTGGCACTCTCTGGCATGAACGCCACGTCGGAAGTTCAACGAGGGGCCGCGATTGTCTGCGGTCTGTCACAGCTCGGTGGTCTCATATTCTGCGTGGTTGCCATCATCGTTTCGCTTTCGTTGTGCATCTGCGCTCCGTGTGGAAGTGCGTTTGCGCTGTGGATCTACAGCAGAATCACCAAGACAGACGAGGCACTTGAGGATCGCGACCGTCAAATAGACGAACTGCTCAAAGAGCGGGGTAAAAGCACCGTGAAGCCCCTGTCCATGAGTCTGGACGGCGTGCGTACAGACACTGAGATGGAGGCATTGTTGCCTCGGCCATAGCCGGCGCCACGATATGTAAGCTTGGCTGCGTGCACTCAACCCGATGAAGCATGGAGATTTGTAGGGAGGTGTGAGTAAAGGGTGAGGCGGTGTGCCATGCAACGGGCGACTGGGACGACGTACCACCACGTGACAACCGTTGGTACCAAGGATGGGGAGAGCACGCGAGAGCACACTGTAAAGCGGGCATTAAAGGTATGCTACTTCCTGTTTCTGTGGCCCACCGCCTCTATACTTTTTATGGTTGCCGTAGCCGCGCACATTTTTTCGGGGGCCTACGTGCTGCTGTGGATGCCGGAAAGCAAAGGAGTAGCGGGTGGCGTTCTGATACCCGACGAGGCAACCTGCCTACGCGTGACGAGGCACGCCGACTACTCCACAGTCGACTTGATGGTGGGCAGTCCGCCCACTCAGCTGCCTGCTCTGCTGAGGCTGGACGGCGTGAAGCAGACGGGCGACTCCAGTCGTGGGCTCCGGCTCTTTGCACAGGACGCTGTCGACAGCACGTCGGTGGGCTGCTCGGTGGATGGCTGGTGCTCCGACGTACTGGTCGTCACCGATGGTCGACGAAGTGGCCACTACGCCCGGGTGTTCGAGTTTGACTATCGCCGCGGGTCGGTCGAACATCGCATGTACACGACTGCATCGAGTATCTCGGGCGTCGTGGGTGAAATATTCATGCGCGAGGGCTACGCGTACTGGCTGACATCAACACACTTTTGTTACAGCCAGAGCTCGGGGGCGAGCGCTTCCGCTTCAAAAGTGCCACTTACGTTCAGCACGACGGGTGGGCTGATGGCCAAAAGCAGTGACCTGAAGTCCAACAATGTATTGAGCAAGACACCCGCTGCAAGCGACGACGCGCATGCGTGCAGTGCTTCGTTGAACAACACCGTACATAACGTCGCACTGTTCCCCGAGAAAGCGTTGGTAGAAACATCGTGGCTCTCCATTACGGACAACGGCATCTACAACACGGAGCCGGACAGCGTGGAGAATCGGCGGACGATGGCAGAGATTGGCGTTGCTTGCGCATCAAACCTTACCAAGTACGAGCAACACCTCATCATGTACAACTTGGACTGTGCTCCGTACAGCAGCTGTCGAACGGAAAGCAGCATACCTTTCAGACGGGTCGCAACTACGTCTCTCTTCTTGAGCATGGAAACGCCTGGATCGTACTGGATGTGGGTAGAACCTGACCGTACTCTCGACGGACTCCCCAAACTCGCCAACTCCACCAGTGCTTTTGTGGCTAGCATCTTGAAGCTGTTGATGGTCACAGTCGCCGCGGCGGTCGTGTTTGTGCGCTCAAAGAAGAAGACGGCCAGCTCGTCGTGGTTGTTCAATAACTGTATGTCTATTTCCAGTAACAACCGGCCGGTTGTCTCCTCTGAAGAAAGTTCAGAAAACCTTTCCGAAGACAAGTGGATCGGGTTTGTGGCTGTCGCGTCCAGGTTGACGGTGGCGGCTCTGAGGTTTCCGGCACTCTCCAACGACAACCAGCTCCGGGTTTGCATTCTTGAGTTGGTGGCCGGTGTCCTGTCGCTGGTCCACTGGTTCAACCGATGGTATTGTCTGGGTTGCGACAGCGATGAGCCCCCTGTGAGCAAGCTCGGAGGATCCACTGCTATCGTGGACTCGACGGCGGCGGTGATGCTGGCCTTTTCCGAGTCTCCCACTCTGGCCATGTCATCGAGCAAGTTTGACTCTACGGCCCGCATGCTCGTGTCGCTTCTCGTCTCCCTCATCGTCCTGACAAGATGCGCGTTCTCTGCTTCGTGTTGTGGCATGCTCTGGTCTGTGTTCTGGGCTCAGCCCTGCAGGAGAGACTACGCCCTGCTGCTCGTGGGATCGGGGCTGCTTTGGTGCGTACAGAGTGGCATCCTTGCCGTCACCGTGTGCGACCTGTTCGTCACCCCAGCTGCGCACTCCATGTCCCGCGCCATCGTCGGAGGCTGGATAGACCTGTACATTGTGCGCATCGCGCTCTTCCTGGGCATAGTGTGCGCGGGGCTGCCTCGTCTGATGAGGACGTCGCGCCACATACTGAGCCGACGTGAGCACATAGACTGAATTGAATGTGCATGCGCACTGGTACCGCGCTCGCACCGCCCCATACGGGCCGTGGCGAGCGACATTCTGAACATTTGAATAAAACAGAAACAGTCGGGAGACGATCTCTCCCCCGCAGCATGCCGTTGCGCCCGCACTATATCGCCGCCCCCCCCCCCTCCACCTCACGTATCCCACGACCACTTCCGCGGTCAGAGACCGGCACACTGCGTGAAAACGGTCCGAGTATGAGAACATTTTAGAAAAATCTTACGTGTCTAGTGAGATCCGCAGGTATCCGTATCTGGCTATCACCTCCACGGCAATTATTGAAGTTGTTGTTTTGTGCATACCCGCCATGAGCACAGAGGCGCCGGTGCCCGCAACCGCCGCCAAGCAGCTGATCGCACACTCCATTGAGCATAACTCACATCTCACAACTCACACCTCATAACTCACATCTCATATTTCATATCTCACAACTCATATCTCATATCTCATAACTCATAACTCACATCTCACAACTCACAACTGACTCACATTTACATCTCACAACTCATGACTCATGACTCATAACTCATGACTCATATAACTCTCCGCATCCTAGCATAATCCCTATCCCTGTACAATCTTGACCATGCTCCTTCATTCCCCTCACGTGCCGTACCTAGCCGTATACCGGCCCTGTCCTGGTTCGCCGGCGCCACGTTGCACGGCGCCACGCAACGAGCGACGGTCGGTGACCATGGACCACCTGCAGGGAACTCTAGTAGATTTCGCAGAGGAGCTTCTCGACTGCACACGATACAGCGCAGAGCGTTACCAACACCTGAGGTCCTATTCGTGGCGCCGTGAACTTACATGCCATCTTCGCAGCTTGTACCGTCTGTTCCGTCGGGTGGCAGCATCGCGTGCAACCCTGGTCAGAAGGACACAGTGAAGCTCTCTCCACAGAGAGCCGTCTTCGAAAGCATCTCCAACGCTCTTAATGCAGTCACGGCAGACAAGACGGGTGCCGTATGCGTCGCAGAGTTCTTCCCCAAGTGTGTGCACCCCCTTGCTCTGACTAGCGACTACCAAAACACCTGCTGCAAGACACTGTCCAACAGCTACCTGGACCCCGAGGACTACGGAAGCGCCATCAACATGGGACGCACCCGGGACACCGAGCAAGGCACCGACAAACAGACAGTTGGAAACGACATGGGCATCGGCATGAAGGAGTCTGCGTTTTCGCTGGGGGGGTCGCTCGGGTTCATCAGCGTCGACATGACGAGCGAGAAGTTGGTGAAGGTCTCCGGTTTCATAGTGGATGACCAAGTGATGGAGCTGCGCGCTCTCCAGTGCATCACCCAGCAGAAAGAGCTGTCATACACAACATTCGAGGCGGTCGTTAAGTTCAACAAAAGCCATGCGGGGGAAGGCACCATGGTGTACCCGGTGAAGATGACCAAGGCGTCTGAGATGAACGACATGGTCTCCCTCTTCTGCACCGGCCTCCCGTTCTGCAAGGAAGGAACCCATTTCAAGGACACTGGCATCGACGACGTTGTCAGATCGTGCAGCGACAACCGATCTAGATTCATGGAGTTTGTCGTTAACCACGCGACCGAATGCCTGGCGTGGAAGAGCCGGTCGATCTCGTGGATGAAGGCAGACCCCAACATATCGCACCGGTTCTCTGAGAAGACCATTGCCGAGTGCATGAACAAATGCTCCACCTGGTACTGTCACAGCATGGCGGCGGACGTGTTCAAGCAAGCAACCGATGGCAACCCGCATGACCTGGACGACAGCCTCAAGAGCACGGTCCCGTGCCACAAGTGGTGCGTCACTGGAGACTGTTTCCCGCTTTCCTACACTATCGCCCGTGAGATCAACTACCCCTACTACGACCGCCACAACAACGCCGCAATCGTGATATTGGAGGGGGTCGACGTCCGGAAGGCCAATGTGTACATACCCCTTGTGCGCATGGACGAGCACATCAAGGAGCGCCAAGGCACCGCTTGCAACGCGATCACAGACGCAGTGGTAAGGGGCAAGGGACATGAGATGGGCAGTGTGTCGTTCTGCAACGTATGGGAAGGCAACCGCCCGGTAAACGGTGCGTTGAACGACAACAGTGTGTCATACTCTGCTGGTATCCCCCTCATCGAGTGGGGAAATGACAATGAGCCGGGACCCGTTCAGACTTGGAAAGACTGGGACATTGCCGCCACTCGAGATCCGCCGCTTGGAACAATCGTTGTGAGGGGGCCAACTGTGATCAACAAGGACGATCCCATTGACTTCTGGTTCAACATGGGAAGCTATATCGAAGACAATAGCGGGATGCCAAAGCGGCTGCGGCAGTCGTACAACAAGGTTATCTGGAAGCTAGACGACGAGCGCGGCAGAGACCAAGGAGTGTTGTATCTCCAGCACTACTGCAACTCCATGCGCATTCCGGTCAAGAACAAAGACAATACATTCGTTGCAGCGAGCGTGATTGAAAATAAGCTCGAGAAGCAGATGGATGTCGTGCACCCCGCCATTCCCGGCCTTGAGTATCAGCGCATTGTCACCGCGCCGTTTCTGGAATGCATGATGATGACCAAGACTCAAAACGACACCAAGCAATTCTTCACCGACAGCATCGCCGCGAACCCATCCAGGAATTACATGCAGCGCGTCTTCGGTGTCACGTCTTGCTCAATCCTCGACCTCAACCCCGAATTGTTTACTGTCAACGTCGAGAAGACCAAGGTGTCGCCCGTCAACGACAGCGTTCCCATGGACATGCTCGGGTGTGGATACTTTGCGGCCTCCTCCGTGTTCGGTATGAACTACGGCATTCCCAGGGCCCACGCCGACAAGATAGAGTTCATCAACAACAACAAGCAGCTGTACGTGAACAAGTTTCTTCCGTCTCACGTCGCGGAGGCCAACGCAGCCGAGCAAGAGAAGCGCAAGCAGGCAGCGATGCGCAACAAGGAGAGCTCTAACGACCACACCGACACTCCCCTTTCTCAATGGGTGCACATGTACAAGCAGTTCGTCTTGTCCGAGGAGAACGCACAAGGAGCGAGCCGACTGCGCTACGAGAAGAATGCCGACAAGCGGGGATGGGCCGTAGAGGTGCGCTTTCGTCCGATTACCAAGGGTCCGAGAACCGTCGACACGTATTATGACCACTTTTTGCACCGCACCAAGTTCAAGGGCAAGACGCTGCGCACAATCGACAGTGTTCTGTGGTTTGACAAGTGGTTAGCTGACGGCTGTCCTCTGGACAGCCCCTCGGACAATGAGAAGGCGACTAAGTGGCTCGACAACCGGTACGTGAAGTCTATCGAAGGGCAGCGCTCGGAGGAGCAGCAGCAACATGAGTCAGTGGCCCAGACGCCAGGATCTATCGACACCGACACGGTGGCCGTGGACGACATAGACGCCGAAGCGGAGGTGCCCGACCCGGCGCGGGTGCAAGCCCGCCGTGGCATCGCGATATCGACGTCGGCTCCGTCCTCAGCGCCAGATTTGCGAGACTCCGTGTTCAAGACCGCACCGCATCGCAGCGAGCAGTACGCGAAGATGTGGTACGACACTCACGACGACACGGACCCGCTGTTTGTGTGGAAGCTTGGTCGCGAGAAGATCGACATTGAGGGCCGCCTCGAACACTACATGGCGGTGGATGCCAAGCTTCAGGACAACGCATATCTGAAAGACACCGACACCGCCATCTTTACGTGGAAGGAGGTAGCAGAAATGGCACTTGCCTTGGTGAACTTGACCGACTCGAAGGACGGCAAGCGTCGCATGCACTACGTCAACAAGAAGGCCGGAGTCGGCAAACGCCAGAAGACTGAGGGTTCCTGCTCGACGGACCCGTTGCGGGAGAGAATCGTCGAAGAGGTCGAATAGTTGATACCCATGTTGACGCATGCTTGTGACAACGATGCGTGTCACGGATCGCCCTGGTAGATACCTGGCACTACTTGTCGTTTCGCCGTTGTTGGTGGTCGCTGGTCTGTTTGTGTTGGAGTGCCAGCCGTGGGTGGCGGGGGGGCTGTTCGTGTTTGCATGCGCTCTGTTCGCGTACGAGTTGTTCTGGATCTGCAATTCCGTTGGCTTTGAAGTCGCCGCAGTTCCGCACACACAAGTGGATTCCAAGTCGGTAAAACAGGAAGCACCGGTTCCGGAATTGTCAGCAGTGTCACCTGCTCAGAGGTCTGATAGACTGTGTGTCTGTCAAAACTAAACAATAGTGTGTTTCTTACTCACGTAGCTAGGAGACTCGGGACAACACAACACCCGCTTTTTGGTGTGTCTGCGCAACAAGAGCGCAGACACCGCGGGTGGAATGGCGTTCCCTATGAGACGACGCACAGTTGCGTGCTTCTCATGGAACAAGTACCCTGCAGGGAACGTCTGCAGAGCTGCGATGTCACATAGCCTCAGTTCCGTCTTTCGTGGCGTGCCGTCTACAAAGTTGATCCAATGTCCGGAACTTCTGCCGGCGAGTATGGTGGGAGATGGTCCTCGGATGGGGTAGCACGACTGTTCGAGTCCCGCCTTCTTGTATACAAACTTCCCGTTGCGCCTCTTGGGATCGTTTGACTGGCGCTTGCGACGTCCGCTGCTGAACAGCGTGTTGCGTATGTGCGTGCCGAGGGGGCGTAGTATGACGTCCTGTATGGACAATTTCGCAATACAGCCTCTCTTCCGAAGCAGTCTGGAGATCAAGTCCGGGTTTCCGGAAATGATCCTTTTGCGCCGCTGTGGCAGCCCGAGCTCGTAGAAGTCGAACACCTCAAAGCTCAGGAGTGATGGATGTTTAAGTCTGAACGACTCGAGAAGCTTGACGACGGGCGCAGTCGGTACTTGCTCCATGCTCCAGCTGGTGGCACCGCACGAAGTGGCCAGTCCCACAAACCACGAAATCATGCCAAGAGAGGCTGCTATCAAAGCGCTGTCCTTTGTACCTGCCGAGGAAACTGCCTGACATGGTGGAGATCCGTGCACATGAAACTTGCTTCCGTCCGTCGGAAACGGAATGTCGTCGCTTGGAAGCTCCGCACATTTGTGCACGCACTCCGGGTGGTTTGCCGAGTGTACCTCTAACGCGTCTGGATCGTTGTCACACGCAAACACCACATTGCACCCCGCCTGCCTCGCCCCCTCTGAAAACCCCCCCGCCCCGCAAAACAGGTCATAGACCTTCAAGGGTTCGCCTGTATCAGTGTCGGAGTCTACGTGGGCATTGAGGTAAGAAAAGATGTTGCTTTGCATTCTTTACAATTTAAAGTTAACTGTGTCATACGCCGTCCTATAGCGGCAAGTGTAGACTGGACACGTAACAGGGAGAGCTCGGGTCTCCGATGACCCTCACCCTCTTACGGCTTGTGCTTTCGAGTACGCTCGACGAGGGTCGCTTCCCGCAAAGCAACTGGTACATGATGATGGGCGGCAAAGCATTCCCCACGCACCTCATAGACACTCTTGTAACTTCATGCAGCTGGTACGTGCTTGGGAAGCATTGAAGCTGTGCCATTTCACTTGGGTAGAAATGGACAAGCGACTGTCCACTGTAGGGCGTCGCCCACCGTAGCAGCTGCCCGGCGATGACAACGTGAGAAGGCCCCGTGATCGGCACACACGCTTCGTCATCTCCGTAGTACTTGTACACCCACTTCACCTTCCCCTCTGGATCCCGTTTCGGATTGCTTTTGCGCATGTAGTTTCTGATGTGCGTGCCTCTCGGATTACACAGCACCTCTGCCGCGCTGCGCTGCCACGTCTGTACTCTTCGCAGTCTCGAAACTACGTCTGCACTCCCCGCAATCAGCCTCCTTCTGTGTTGGGGAACTCCAAAGTTGTAGAAGTCTACAACTTCATAGTCAAAGCGCCGCACTGAACCCAACTCTTTCTTGAATGTTTCCAAACACTCCAACACAATCGGGGTGGCTACCTGTTCCATCGACCACGACGATGCAGTACTTTCTATCGCAAATCGAATGAACCAGGAAACCAACTCAATGGCTTTCTGACGCTCTGCAGGATCTCTCTCTTGGTTCGCAACCGACACACGTGTGCAAGGTGGACTACCGTGCAGATGCCACTTCTCTCCCGCTTGTGGCAGAGGCAATTCGTAGTCTACTGGAAGGTTCACACACAAATGCGTTGTCTCCGGATGGTTCATTCCATGCACAGCCATGGCGTCCTCCCACGAATCAACCGCCAGAACAACCTTGTAACCCGCGAGTCTGGCACCCTCCGATGCACCGCCGCACCCACAGAACAAATCCACAAACTTACGTTCGTCGCCTTGTTCTCCCCTTACCCCGTTCAACACGTCCCTCAGACTTGGTTGCATGCCTTGTCGGCCAGCACATCCCGTCCCTTTTTCTCGACACTTTTTTCTCGATTGGCACTTAGCGCCCGATGCATGTCGGACGCACGCCGACCAGTCTAGGCCGGAGTCATCATCAGGTTGTTGTACGCGTCGAATGCTCCCGTGACGTCCGAGTAAAGGTTGGTAGATGCGCCAGTAACTTTGCCAACGTGGAACTGGGAGATGTCCGCGATCAGCTTCACGTGTGCAAGTGCGAGGATGTCCTCGAACGACGCGTTGAAGACAGCAGCGGGCTTTGAGATGATCGAGCTGATGACTGACGTCACACCCATAGTGAGGCGAGTGCACAGGTCATTTGCGCGTGAGGATGCTCTCGCGTGGGCCACCGTGTCGTCGGCACTCACGGAGTTCAGTTCGTTGGAGATGACGACGTCGCGGAACTTCTTCATGTTGGCGATGTAGCCAGGGATGTACTTCTCCACGTCGTTTCGAGTCTTCACCTTCTTCTCCTTGTCGCCAGTTCCAGACGACAGCACGCGGGAGCCCTTGGACGGGCGCTCCATCGACAGCTTGGTGATCTGCGACTCGTCGAGCGGGCGCTTGCGGCCAACGGCGACGGAGGTTATGATTCCCTCATTCTTCAGAGCGAGCGTGGTCGAAGACGGGAAGCAGAGGCTGTAGGCGTTTGCGCGGAGGCCAGGTGACGCAACGGCCATGATGTCGGCGATCTTCCTGATGTGTCCCGTTCCGGTGTAGGAAGTCTTGAACGTCACCTTCTCAACCGGGTTGGCGGCGGGCTCATAGGCGGGCGCTGCGGCGGGAGCCTTGCCCTTGCCCTTGCCCTTGGAGGTAGCAACGACGGGAGGGCACTCATCGTCATCGTCATCGTCGTCGTCGTCGTCGGCAGAGGGTGGCGGAGGCGAGGCCTTCTTGCGCTCGGGCTTACAGGGCTTGTTATACGTAATCTTGTCCTCGTCGTCCGACTCGTCGTCAGAGGTCTCGGCGCAGTTATCCGAGGCGTGGTCCTCGATGACAGGTTTGCGAAAGCGAGACTTGGGGTGAGGCGGCACGGGATCGTCTTCCTCATCGGGTGCGTCCACCGCGTCGCCGGAGAGCAGCCCGTCGAAGGTATCGCGAAGGACACACCGCGACAGCGGCGTCGCGCCAGAGTGCACCTCCCGGTCCATCATGGACGCACAGAAGCGCACGCCGTAGATGTTCTCCTCGTACGGCACAAACGCACGCAGCGTGTCATCCTCAACGACAACATTAACGTTCTCGATGAACTTCCACCTCATGTTGTCCGCTTCGTAAATCTTCTTGGAAGCCTTCTTGTCATTGGTCACTTCCACGGCATACTTGTAGCCGCTGCGATCGTTGGTCGCCTTGAAGCCAAGCTGGCAGCTGAGAAGCTCGCGGCCCTCGTGGATGATGGGCTGTACCTTCATGTGCGCCACGACAAAGCCGGTGCGGTCGGTGTTGTTGCGACGCGCCGCTCGCTCATCGCGTTCCCTACGGGCCAGCTCCTCGCGAGAGCGCGCATCGCGTTGCTCTGCCATCCTCTTCTCCTGGTCAGCCGTCTCTCGCTCGAGGCGCGCTTTCATGGACTTGTCAATCTGCTGCTGCAAGCGCAGAGCGGATGCGCGACTCGACCTGCACGAATCGGCGTCATCGTCATCGTCGTCGTCGTCATCGTCGTCATCCTCATCGTCGTCGTCATCGTCGTCCGAGCCAGACTCAGACTCGGGAGCTCTGGCGACCGGCGGGAGGGTATTCTTGGGCTTGGCACGCGCCGCTCGCTGCATGGCGGCCTTCAAAAAGGCATCCCTTGACACGCCCGTGTCGTCGTCGTCATCTCCGCCGGTCTGCTGATAGTCGACCTCGCCCATCGGCATCCCGGCCTGGCGCAGCGCAAACTCGCAGCCGTTGTCCGCCACAAACTTGCGCAGCACCGCAATACTGGAAAGATTGAACGGCTCGATGATGTCGCAGTACTGGTGGACGCGGGTGGGGCTGGTGAGCGTGTTGTACACCAGGTTGTCCAGGCCTGTGTCCCAGCCCTCATGAATCGCACGCTCCATGTAGCGATCGTCGACAACGCGCATGCCGCGCATGAAGCGCTGGATCGCCTCGTTGAAGGAAGACTTCGCATCGACATCAAAGTCCCGGAAGTTGATGATCTGTCCGATCAGAGCAACGTCGAGACCGCGGGCACCGATGCTATCAATGACGAGCACGTCTATATCGCCCTTGCGCGCGCGATCCATGACATCCTCCGAGTTGTTATTGCCGGAGTAGGCGGCCTCCACGACAAACTTGCTCGGCGTGTTCTTCTTGGCGGGGCAGAGCGGGTCGGGGGCGAACACGCCAGGCACGCCCGCCTCCATCACCTTCTTCACGTAGTAGGCAAATTTATTCACGATTGGACTGGCCTTGTTGCCCTTGCGAGCCTTAGGTGCAATGAGGAAGCTCATGTACGGCACACCCTCGTCCTTACGGCGCTTGTAGAGATGGCTCATGGCGATCTTCAGCACAGGAGTCGGGTCACTGCACGCGGCGTCGCGGCACGACCTCGGGGCAGAGGACATGTCAACGATGTCGACGCTGTCGGTAAAGCGAACTGCGACCGGCTGCATGGGCACGTAGTTGAATGCCTTTGCGCGGTGGGAGGTTACCATGTCGCCGTAGGTGACCTTGAGCAGCGTCTTGGGGCTGACGGACACTCCGTCGAAACGTTCGTAGCCGTCGCACCACTCGGCTGGAGTGCCAGTGAAGTAGACAAGAAACGCGCGGTAGAAGAACTCCTGAATGGTGAACCAGCTCTGGTCCTCAAGCGGAGGCGGGTCATTGCCGTTGAAGATCGCGACCTGCTCGGCGTTGTACTTCTCCTTGAACCACTTATCCGGGCAGGGGTGTGACCCAAAGTCGCCTTCGTCCTGTATGACAAGCGCAAAGTCAGTCGACGCGAACGAGCTGTTCATGATCTCGCTGCAGATCTTGGAGACCGTAGAGATGACAATGCGAGACCCAGCAAACGTGCGGTGGTCGAAGATGCTGCCTCCTTCGAGGACGTAGACACTAGACGCCAGTCGCTTGACCTCATCCGGAAGGAGGCATGCGCGCTTCACGAGTCCGCACTTCTCCACCGGTGTGCCGGCCAATGCTGCGGCATTCACGCTGGCATTGGCAAAGAGCGGGTCGAGGCCTTCCTTCATGACCTCCTTCTTGTGAGTCACGGCAGGAACGATGATCAGGACACGGCCAAAACAATCGAGGGAGCTGGCAACATCACCAGTCAGGTGGCCCTTCAGCTTCGTCTTAATGGGGTTCCCGTTGTAGTTGTTGAAGGTGGCGAGGTTGATGGTCAATCCCTTACCACCTCCCATTGTGATCTCCACGACGGCACGGCGGTATTCGTCAAACTTCATGCGCATGAAAAACGCCAGTTCGTCGTCTGTGACGCCCGACTGCGTGGCCTTGTTCCTGACGTCCTGGACAACCCGGTTGGTGGTATCCACGACGAGGGTTTCGAGCGCGTGGGCCGTGGCACGCTGGTGTCCGTAAAGCTTACCCTGACCCTCGATGTGATTTCCATCCTTCTCCAGACGCTCCTTGATCTCTTTGATCGCCATGACGGCACTCTTCTGGTAATTGGCGACCGCGGTATAGTAGTTGTCGATGGTGGCGAACGACTTGGGTTTGGTCGAATGCTCGAGCTCGGTGAGGGCCTTGGCGTGCGCGGCATGCAGACGAATGCGCTGTTCTTCCTTCTCACAGTCATCGAGTTCCCCCCAAGGGTTAGTCACCATCTGCACTGGGCTGGCACGGGAGCTGGATTGCAACGACGAGGACATTGCGTACGGCGCCGCGAAGGGGTGCCTTAGGAGTGGGTCGCTTGCTGTTGCTCTGTGGCCGCTGTGGCCGCTGTGCCGAGGTTGCTTTGCTGGATATGGCTAGCAACCTTATTTTGGACGCCAAATGGGAACATATATCGTGGCGCCGGGACTTGCGGGCGCTCGAACACGTCCGGTGCCACGGCCCACCGGTGGACAGCTGTGAACACTGACTGGTGTGAAATCTCGAGCGATCTGGTTGACGAACCGCGCCAAATCGTACAGGAGTGCCGGTGGAGTGCCGGTTCCCGG
>Ga0129324_10000837_pt1 | contig 21272 bp, 27 predicted proteins | sample CPBDNA_7_FD_96879 | JGI IMG/M metagenome (GOLD analysis project Ga0129324, IMG submission 96879) | Freshwater to marine salinity gradient microbial communities from Chesapeake Bay, USA - CPBay_Spr_15_0.2_DNA | ecosystem: Environmental > Aquatic > Marine > Coastal | place: USA: Chesapeake Bay... | reverse complement strand
GGCGAAAGGGGGGCTTTTAGCTTACACGCGGACTGATTACTCGTCATCTTCGTCAACGAAGTCCTCGTCATCATACTCCGCGTCGTCGTAGTCCTCGGACTCAGGCTCGTTCACCGCGTTGCGGCTCGACTTCCTCGCCTCGCGAGTCTCCCGCGCCTCGGTGTCGTCGTCGGACTCCAAACCCTTGACCAACTCGGCCAGCGCGTTGTAGTCGTTGCGCGGCGACTTCTTCGCAAAGAACTTGAGCGGGACGCCTTTGGACCGGAGTGCGCTTGCGCGCTGGCTCACTGTCCCCGGCTTCAGTCCCGTCTTTTCCGCGACCTCGGCCACCGTCTCGCTCTGCATCCACGCGACGCAAAAGTCGTGTGCGCTCACTTTTTTAGCTTTATCAGTCATCTTCCTATCTCCTGACTCATGGAGGCGCTTTTGGCCTCAGTTGATGTAGCCATCCTAGCAAGGGAGATAGGTGTGTCAAGCGCAGTTTTAATCTTTTTGAGAACTTTCTTTCAACTCGCTTTTTTCTTTAGCTTTTTCTTGAGCTTTTTGTTCGGCTGCCATGTTCTTGGCTAGCTCTATCAAGCTGTCCAGTTCTACCGTCAACTCGTGGCGAGGCATCTGCTGTAGAGGGATTCCAAGCCGCCTCATATTTGTAGCCCTCTGAGATGCTGAAGCAGTCCTCATGTCTAAACGCTGGGCGACCTCTTTGAGAGTCTTGCTTTCTTGCCACGCTCTAATAAAGCTCAATGAGTCAACCGATGGCTTGCGCTCTTTGCGAGGTTTCTTATTTGACTTTGCTTCTGTCATTCACGCTCACTCCTTTTGGGCCGCGACACACTAGCTCAATATATTCCGTCATGCAAGTGTCAAGACGGCTCCCAAGGGACCAGAGTGCCGTTGACGCGCACCGGCTCTGCATCTTTGTACCATCGACGCATGATATGAGCCTCTGCTGTGCAACTGACGTCAGGTAGCCAGTGACGCATAGCCTCATCCATGACCTGCTCTAGCCGCTTGGCGGCGGCAGGCGCTTGCTCTTGACGCGCCTCTAGTATCACCTCGTCGTGAATGAAAAGCACGGGCCTCGTATTATAAAGGTCACTGTCAGGCTCGGTGTATGCCTCTTTAGCGATGCGAGTGAGAGCTTCCTTCGCTCCGGTTGCGGTAAGGTGTTGGAACAGGTGGTTAGCGCCGTCTGTGTACCCTACGCCTCCGCGAATATAACCGCTGACGGGATGCTTGCTCGTAAACTCTCCCTCTACTCCGCACATGTCGCTTATCCACTTAAAATAGGCGTCCATCTCAGGATAGGCGAGCATCCACTTGTCGCGCAGTTCGGTTGCCTCGCGATAGGTCAAGTCTTTGCCAAACCCTTTTGCGTATTTTTGTAGTCCACTTACAGACAGCCCTCCCGGTAGGCCGAAGTTGAGAATCTTAGCGGTCTGTCTGGCGTCTTTAACTTCCCTGTCGCCGCTTTTATACCTATCGAGCGCGTCTTTATAAGATATATTTAAAACGGTCGCTGCTGTGGTGATATGCAAGTCTCTGCCTGCGTTTAGCTCCTCTGCCATCTTGCTGTAGCCAAACTGCGTGACGATAACCTGCGACAACGAGCATAACTCTGCGACGTGATAGTCGGCGGCGACATATACCCATCCACCCTCGCGAGGCACAAAGCACTCTCTAACGCCGCCTTTGCGCGGTAGCTGCTGGACATTAGGGCTGCTGCTCGACGTGCGTCCTGAGTCCACCAGCACGTTGTAGCGAGGATGAATAGGCCCGTCTGCGCCTTGGTTTAGCACTGGCAAGAAGGTGTTAATGAGCTTGGCTGTCTTACCGCTCTCCGCGAGCATGATAAGGAGCGCGTCTTGGCTTTCCTCAAGCGTCCTGCGGTCGGTCTTGACGGAGCCTTTTTCCGTCGTCGGCGCGGACTTTCCGATGGTCGCATAAGCGCGCTCTACAAGCTCTTTGACTACCGTCATGTTTTTGGAGCCTTTGTCTTTTCTTACCACTCCTTCCCTTATCAGCACCTCGTCGTATTCGGCCTTTTGGGCCAGTAGCTTTTCCTCAAGCTCTTGGACCATCACGGGGTCGGTGCGTATGCCCCAGCAAGACATAAGGTGGAGCGCCCACGCCGCATAATGTTGAAGCTCAATGGTAGAGAGTATGCGCCAAAGAGGTAGGTGAAAAGTGACCAACTTGGCGGTTATCCTCACGTCCTCGCGAGCATAGTCCTGAGCCTCTTGCGGCCACTCGCTCAAAGGCACCCCGTCTAGCTCTGCGTAGCGGAGCCTCCAGATATCTTCGCCGCTCTTGCCTTCCATATCGATGCCAAGGTGGCGCTTTGCGAGCGCGGACAGCGAGAACTTTGGCACTTTGCCTTTGTCGTCTTTTCTCAGCCAGCCTTTAGCGATGTACGAGAGTTTGTTACAGATGAGCGTGTCGATGACCATGCCTCGCTCATAGAGATTAAAAATCTTGGGTAGAAGCGAAGGGTATGCCTGTCCGATAACGGCTAAGTCATAAGCGATGTTGTGCCCCGCAACTCTGTACTTGCCGCTCAATATCTGAGCGCAGGCTTTTTCCAGCTTGGGGTCAGCGTTTGGAATAAGCCGCACACTGTCTTTATCGAGCCTTTGGTAACAAAGGCTCACTAGCTTAGGTGCCAGCGAGCCTTTGTCGATTAGATAAGTCTCTGTGTCTATGACGAAAATGGGGGTATCCATTTATACCTCCCTCCCTTGTTATTTATAGGTAGAAATAACTTCTTTAAATACCTCATCGAGCCATATTGCAATGGACTCGGGAGAGCAGTTGTCTTGAAACCAACGCCAAGACTGTTGCTGCTTCGCTAGCAAAGTCTGTGGGCTGATGAGCTTGCGAAGCTCTACCACTAAGTCCTCTTCGCTTTCGATGTTGATAATCGGCGGCAGGGCGAAGTGTTGTTCAATCTCGTCGCGGCACTCAAGGACGTGGTTGATGCTGGCAAGGACCGCTTTACCTTGCGCCAACGCCTCGACGCTAGACGCGCCGTAGCCGCCTATGTCGGGGATAAGCTGGTCGATGTATATATCGCAGCGTCTCTTGGCCTCTAGAGCTTCTTGGGCGCTCACTCCGCTTATCTCTACATATTCGACATGGCTGGGCATCCGTCCCATTGCGCGGCGAATAGCGTCGGTGCCTTTTTTACCCTTGTTCGACGGGACGTGCATGACTACCGGGGTGCGCGTTATCTCCGTGGGCATCTCGGCGGCGTAGTGAGGGATGCAGTGTAGGTAAGGGTATTGAGGAAGCTGTGTCTCAGCGTATGCACCTTTGGTAGCGAACCGCATAAGGTCAGGTCCAATAAATCGTGCGTGTATACCTGTCGTGCAGTCCATGTAATCTGTGTACATGTAAGAGTCGCGATAAAAGCTGCCGTGGTGACGGGTCATCCAAGGCTTTCCTTTTACTCTTTCCTTCACGCTCTCCAATGCGGGGTGAGTCGGATATCCATCCATTAAAAACTGTTGAAACACTCTATTGCTACAGGCCAAGCATAAAAGAGCGCACTCGTCAAAGAGTCGATATACCTCTTCGCTTTGCGGGTCTGTCTTGAAGTTGTTGACGTCCCACACAATGTCTTCTTCGTAGCCAAAGTCATGTGCCTTTAAGACTACGACGCGGGCGCGAAACTCAGCGGAGTGTTGGTTGATGGCTTTGGACCATCTGTAAGTCGTATTAGCGTCGTCGGTGACACCAAAAAACAATATCAACTTGCGCTTGTCCATCCCTATCTCCGGTGGGTGGCTCCGCGAGCAGGAGTCGAACCTGCGACCCGATGGTTAACAGCCATCTGCTCTACCAACTGAGCTATCGCGGAAAGGTGGACAGCCTAACCCTCGTCACTGTCCTGCAAGCCCCGTGACGACTACACCCATGAGTGTAGCTGATGCCACTACAAGTGCTTGCTTCCCGGTTGGCCTTTAGCCAGCGAAGAAGGACCACCGCTTCTTGGTGAAGGGGTTACCCTTGCGCGTAGTAATCATCCACGCTTCGCATTTAACCTTTGCGCCTGCGGCGGGTTGGTCGTCACTCACGAGCGCCGCGAGGTCTTCTTTGTTAATATCGTCCTCAGACAAGTCAGGTCCGAGAGCCAAGGCGAACGCCTTGACGTTGCTTGGTCCCGTCTCCTTGCGGCTCAGGTCGATAATCTCACTTCGCGTCGAACCGACTGGAGTATCCTCACGAGATGACTTCACGGTCTTAAGCTCTGCGATAAAAAACACCCGTGAGTCACGTTCACTAGGCTTGAGGATAAGTCGCTCGACTTCAAAAACAAAATCCCCCGGCTCGATGTATTGAGAAGAGCCGTAGGCTGTAGCTTTTTCGACGTCAGCGAAGATATCTAATGCGTTGATGGTCATGCTTTCTCCTTATTCTTAGGCTTTAGTGTCACTATAACTCGCAATGCACAGCTTTTGTTCATTTTGAGTTGTAGAACGGATGTATGTAGCGTCCTCTATTCCAGAGGTCAAGCACTTTTTTAGAGGCGCTGTATGTGCCAGTAAAGCAAAGCAAACTTCGTCTGCCTCTTGCCCCGGTCGGTGCAGTCGTCCCAGCAGTTGCTCCCACTTCGCTCCGCTCGACGGCGGCTCGATAATCAGCGCCCGGTGGTATCCTTGAAGATTCAAGCCGGTCCCGTGCGCCGCGACACTGTATGCGGCGGGAGTCGGGCTTACGTCAATAGCGTCATCACCTGCTGTAAATGTTTTTAGGCTTGTTTGCTGGAGCTTTGCAGCCACAGCCTTGGACTGATACCACAGGCACTCTCCGGTGCGTTTTACACGCGCCACAGCCCACTTGATGATGCTGTCGTCGAGCCACACCGCTTCTACGGGTGGCGGCGGCTTGTGTCGCTGCCTATCCCACGCCGCGAGCGCCATATATAGCTGGCCATTCTGCCTCGTCGCTCCGCTAGCCCTTAGGCTTTGCTCTACGAGCGCCGGGCTATCGTAGCCGTCTCGCGCTCCACGTTGTAGTTCCCAGCGGCACAGTCGCGCCCACTGTGAGCGCGCTTGCAGCCACTCTAAGTCCATCTGCCCCCAAGGCCAGACCCAGCGGTAGTAATAGCCAAGAGATAGCTGCTTGGCTACGCGAGCTATCTCAGCGGGATCTTCATAATATGTCTCGCCGTCAGGTGAGCATCCCTCGTCTAGCAAGAGCTTTAGCGCAGACTTTATTATCGGGCTATAATGACCACCTAAATCAGTTATTCTTTCAATATGCAGCGAGACTCCTAGCGCGGCTTTATCTGTAGCCATCACTCCTGCTGCCCCTCTGAGGTGCGTCGAAAAGGCTGCTCTTGCTTTGGCTCTACGGTCGGTGAAACGCTCGCTCCAAGTACATGACGGGTCGTACCTCTTGATGACCGGAAGCAAAGAGTCGTAGTGGTGCCACTCGGGCCTACCGTCCACGTCTAGGCTTTGCCTCCAGCCTTCTAAATGCTTCCACTCCAGCGGCAGCGGCGTTCTTTCGCGCAGACAAAGCACAAGTAGGTGAGCATAATCACTAAGGCTCTTGCTGGTCATCGTTCCCGATAGACACACGACTGTCACGTCAGGATTGTCGCGTACAAAACGCAGAACCCTTTTTGTTCTCGCGGACTCTCGTCTCTTTAGCTTATGCGCTTCATCACATACGATTACGCACTGACTTGCGTCTCCCCCCGTGGAGTCTAACCATGCGTTTAGGAACGTACTTTCTGTGTCAACTTGCTGACTTAGGTGCCAATATGACTGCAAAGTTATATCGGCTAGTTTATAACTTTGCGATAGTTTTGATTTTTCTCTACCCATCTGTTGCAGTGTAGGTGCAGGAGCGAGGATAAGAGCGTACTTGCGCTTGAGTACAGTCGCCGCGAGAAGCGATATATACGTCTTTCCGTAGCCGACGCCGATAGGTAAAAAAGCTCCCTGTTCCGATTGGATACAAGATAAGGCTTGAAGCTGCACTTCACGAAGCGTTATGCTCGCTCCCTTACGTCTGTAAGGTCGGTCGTTGAGCAGTGGGTACTGCTCTACGCGAGGTAACGCCAGCACACGTCCTTGGTCGGACGTGTGCTGGCGACCTCTAGCGCCGCTGGCGCGATTGAGCTTATCTAATAGACCTCCCATTAGATGCGCTCAATCACTTCATCGTAGCTGCCCACAATCTCTGCGATGATAGTGTCTGCCAGCGGGTGTTTGCGGTCCACGCACATGACGGTCGGAGGCTTGGTGCCTTTGTAGATATCGGTCTTGACCGCTAGGGCTATCTCAGCCTTGCCTTTGCCGTAGTCCAACGGGGGCAGCATGTAGTGGGAGGCGTGATGCTTTTGCAACACTTCATCTACATACGCTTGAATCCACTTGTCGAAATACTGGACCTCCATGGTGCGCGGAACGCAGTTGATAAGCAGGATTCGGTGGATGGGGTTAAACCTCTTTTCTGACCCCTCGATGGCCTGACCCATGGTCACCGTCTGCAAAGGATTGGCTTGGGGGTTGAGTCCATGGTCTGAGGCGTGCGCTGCCCAGTTAGCGTTAATGTCCTCTTGCTCCGCTGGCTTTTCGGTCTTTTTCTTTACTTCAGGCTTGTCTTTAGGCGTCTCCGCTTTGGTCTTTTTTACCGGGGTCTTGGACTCAGGCGGGTTGATTGGCAGCGCCTCTTTTTTATCCTCAGGTGACTCATTTTGTTTAGCTGCCTTCGCTTCTTTGATTCGCTCTGCTAGTGATTTTTTATTTTTCATTTTTATGTCTCCTTTTAAGTCGAAAAGTTTATCGTTTAGGTGAGGCTCGTCGCCTACGACTTTGCACAGCCCCGCGAAAGGGCACCCGCCGTAGTCTCCACAAGCGGAGAAGTTCGGTTTCGCGTCTTGCGGCTGCTCTGCTTGCGCGGTCTGAGCGATGACGTGAGAGTAGTCCACAATGCGTCCGAAAAGTTCGTCTAGCGAGGCATTGGTGTAGACTACTTCGCTGGTGTCGGCACGGGCGCGGCTTGACGTAGGATAATAGATATGACGGAAGGTCAAAGGCTCTTGCATCCCGTAAAGAAGTCTACCTGCCTGCGCGTATATGACTGCCTGCGGGTGTATCTCCAACTCCGTCAGTGTGAGCTTGTAGTTATCGTTACTGAGCGTCTTGTGGTCGCTGATGCGGTTGTCAGTAGCCTCAATCCAATCGATGACCCCTAAGATATTGTACGCTGCTCCCGTGCGCTTTTTGGACAGCGTAAACGCTGCCTCCACATGACGCTCAGGCACTGGTGTGCTAGGCATTAGCTCTTCGTTAGACACTGCGATGCTCAACACCTGCTCAGGCGTGATAGCGGCGCTGTCTAGGTCGTATTCACCTATGACGCTCGCTACCCCTTCCCAAGAGGCGGCTTTAAGTCGATGCTCCAGCGCGGCATGGACAATCGTGCCTTTGCTCATCGCTGCCGTGGTCGGCGTCGAGCAATCAGCTACCTTCTCGTACCACCACTTCCTCGGACACCTTCGGTGGGTCGTTATCTGGCTCGCGCTCAGGTGAAGGGGCGTCTTCTTTTTTGTCGGCAGCATCGGCTTGTTCCTTTTTGGCTTTGAGCTTTTTGTGAGCGATTCTCAACTTGCGGAAGCGTTCTTCAGTGTCGGCGTTCTTCGCTATCAGGCGCGTAAGCTCGTCTTTTTTAGTCTGCAAATCGCGAGTCAGGCTCTCTACCTCGTCTTGTAGATCGCTCGTGGTAGAGCCTTCTAGGCTCTCTTTCATCTCGGCCACAATCTCTAGCGTCTCTACATAAGCCTCACGCAGCGCCTCTTTAGAGGCGGTCAACTCTTCAATCTGCGCGTTCTTGTCTTTCAGCGCGGCGCTAAGGTTTTCCACCTTCTCGCTGTCGCCCAGCTTCTCGACAATATCAATAAGCTCGTCTTTAATATCGTCTAGTCGGTTTATTGACGTAGCGGGTTGGTTTTCCAACTCTTGAAGATACTTAGTTACGGCCAATAGCTTACGGGCTATATCTATATCTTGCGTAGCGTAGTGTCGAGCAATAGACGAGAGTATTTCCCAGCCGTCTTTGCCTCCAAACGCTGCGGGCTTAGTGATGCTCATTTGGCAATCCTCCTTGAAGTCTGCGGACTCTGGCACACTCGCTTCTATATGTCAAGCCCCAAAAACACCCAAAAACACCGTTAAACGCGGCTGTACAAGGCTGTCGCAATATATTCTCTTTTCGACTCAATACTTGACAGCTTTCGGGCGCTGGTGCAGACTCGGCCAGACCTACTACCACTCTACTCTCAGGGAGGCAACCGAATGACCTTGGCACAATGGATGGACGATGCCGGGGTGAGTCCACGTCAACTAGCGCAACTGCTCGGAATCTCAAGACAAGCAGTATATTTGTGGCTTGCGGGTAAGACGCTTCCTACCCGTAAGCACAGAGCGCAACTTCGCCTCATTAGTGGCGAAGATTTGTCAGTTGAATCACTCACTCTCATAGGCACTAATCATGGCAAAAGTAACTGTCGTCCTCGACAAGACAAAGATGGGCTGGTACGGAGCGCCCGAAGAACTTGAAGACTCCCGTCTGACATACTGGCCTACTAAGGACGTAGACCAAGTATTCTGCAAAAGGTTTCCCCGTCACGACGCGCATTTTGTTTGTTATTATATTGATGACGAAGAGCGCATACCAAGAATAAACCTCAAGGCTGTGCCTACGCTTGTGGACACTGGCATTGAGTTAAAGTTTGATATCGCGGCGCTCGATGTTGACCACAAGCCTCACTCAGTGGAGCCTTCCAAAGAGTGGCGCAAGGCCCAAGAGGATAAGATATTATCGTCAACTTGGGGCGACAAGTGCGCGATATATCACACGAAAGGCGGCTATAGAATCCTGTGTCGTTTTGACTCGCCGCTCGATATCGCTGGCTTTGAAGACTTCTTGGCTGATTGGCGAAGGGCTTGCTACTCCATCGGCGTGATACCTGACGCGGCGCGGTGGAACGGGCTGTACCGCCTCCCTTATGTGATGCGCGACGGTGAGCTACAAAAATACTCGTCTCGCCGCCTCGATGACCTCAACACGTTGCCTGCGATGGACCCTCAGTGGCTACGGTCATGGGTCGAAGAGCAAACTTTTGGCGCGCACACTGACGAAGAGACAGACCTATGGCAATCGGTAGCGGACGCCAAAGGGCCGTTTGTTCTGCCCAAGACTATAGGCGAAGGCACACGCAACAATATGCTCTACCGCTTTGCTTGCTCGCTAAGGGCTAAAGGCATGGGTGAGCAAAACATCCTGACGCTGCTGCTCAAAGAGGACAAAGAGCGGTGTGAGCCTCCGCTTCAACATGAATATGGTGGGCGAGCGGCCCTTGAGTCTATGGCCTACCGTGTGACGCGCTACGACGTCCCACAAGCGAAGCTAACGCCTAATCAAAGGGAAAGGCAGTCCAAGGGGCTAGAACAAGCTGTAGAGCGTGAGACAGCCGCTGAGAGGGCGCTAGCAGGTGATGCACAGTCCGAGGACTGTGACGTAGGCGAAGAGATAACCGGCTCGGTATTGCGTCGCACCGAAGAACTGCCGCTATTTGAGCATAAAAGCGAAAAGGAGATAGCCTCGTGGTGTGTCTCAGAGATAGTCGATGACGAAAGCGACCTACTCTATGACCAAGGCACATTGCGCCGATATAATGAGCATTGCGGCGTCTGGGAAGAGATACCCATGAGCGAGATATACAAGCTCGTGATGAGTATCGACCGGGCACCTATTTACATGGGTCAAGACCGGCGTACAGGTAGACCAAAGGTCAAGCCGCTAGAAGTGTCCAACGCCATGACTGAATCCATTGCAAAGCTGGTGTGCAAGCAGGTGGAGGCTCCCGGTAGCTTCGCTAAGGCGGCTCCCGGCATCGTCTTTCGCAACGGGTTCGTTCGCGTGACTAAAGAGGGGCCTAAGGTCGAGCCTTTTTCGCGTGAGCATCTAGCTGTCACTCGCATTGACTATGACTTTGACCACAACGCGGCCACTCCGCTTATGGACGGATTCTTATCAGATATCCTTATCGGCGTAGACGCTGCGGCCAAGCTCAAGTTTATGTGGGAGTTTATGGGCTGTAGTCTCTCGGGACTTGGCACCACTATGCAAAGGGCGCTGCTTATGCAGGGCGAAGGAGCAAACGGTAAATCTACGCTGCTCAACGTGTGGATAAAGCTCTTTCCTTCTAACGTGGTTACAAGCATCAGTCCACAGGATATGCACAACGAATATCGCCTCGCGCACCTTAAAAAGAGCCTACTTAACGCGGTCAACGAAGCGCCTGCGGCTAACATCGCTAAGAGCGCGGCGCTCAAGGCGGTCATCACAGGTGACCGAGTGATGGGGCGGCATATTCGCCAAGACGTGTTTGAATACCGTCCAAAGGCAGCCCACGTTTTCGCCTGTAACGAACTGCCGTCTTTCAGTGACCAAAGCGAAGGCTTCTCTCGTCGCTGGGTAGTGCTGCTGTTTGACCGCGAGTTTGCCGAACATGAGCAGGTCAGGGGCCTAGACCATAAGATACTCGACACCGAAAAGGGAAAGATAATCTGCAAGGCTATTGTCCACGCTTGTAACGCACTCAAGCGAGGACACTACGAAGAACCACTAAGCTCTATCAATGAGCGCAAGAAGTGGCGCAAAGATAATGACCCCGTGATGGCTTTTCTGGAGGAAATGTGCGAAGAGTGTGACCGACCGGGAGAAGGCGTTGTACCTCTTCAACTTTACAGTGCTTTTCGCTCTTGGGTGAGCGTAAACGGCATGGTCTTGCTCGGCAGCACAAAGTTCTACCGAAGGCTCAAAAGTTTGCGTATATCATCAAAAACGGTACGAGGGCAGAAGCTATATGGCCTTAGTATGCGTAGTCAGGACATTCACTAGGAAAAGGGTCGCCCTTCATTTGTAAGCTAAGACGATGAAAACACACACAAAGCTCAAAACAGTGTCTCGTAACCCCTTGATCTGTAAGGGTGGTGCGACTGAACCAGTGGCACCACCCCTCAACGCCTTGAAACCATTACAAAAAGAGTCCCAGGGTGGAAATATGACCCTAGACCTTAAATCCCTTAGAAAAACTCATGCTAGGGTGTATTTTTACACTACCCTAACTCCAGTTTCTCTATGGGGATGGGGGTTTGGGGTCGTTTTTCCACCCTACGGGGGTTTTAGTAAAGGTTTCAATAGGTTGAAGGGTGGTGCCACTTTTCAGTCGCACCACCCTCTTTTTGCGAGGCATTTTAATGGTAATCCCTAGTGAAGCTAGTGAGCAGGTAGCTCTGGTTGGACACTTACGAAAAGCCGGAATAATGATGTGTGCAGTGCCTAACGGGGGTAAGCGAGATAAGGTCACGGCTGTAGCTATGAGTAAACAAGGAGTGTCTAAGGGAGTCCCTGACTTGCTTATTTTTGACGCTCCTAAGGACTCCGATAAGAAAGGTTGCGCCTTGGAGCTTAAGAGAATAAACGGCACTTATTCTCAAGTGTCGCTGCACCAACGTAAATGGCTAGCAGAGCTTGAAAAACGAAACTGGATAACGATTGTAGCCTACGGCTGCAAAGACGCTTTAGATAAGCTCAGAGAGGCAGGATACAATGTATAGGGGGATCAGTAGTCCCGTTATGTGGACTCACCTGTTTATTGCCGCTGCTGTGGTGCTGTGGTCGCAGACTCATTTGCTTGCCGCAGCGTTGCTCGCCGCATCCACTGGGTGCAGCTTGATTCATCACGCCAAAGGAGAGGCCGACCCTTTCTGCTACAGACTTGACGTAGCGATGGCTACGGTGACTCTGGTCATAACGCTTGTGCTTGTGGTGCCGGTGGCCACCAGCCAAGAGGCTATTTATCTGGCGCTGCTTGCGGTCGTCGCCTTTTTCTTCAAAGACATGGCGACGGTGGTCGCCTCTCCCGAGGCTTACGACTACTGGCACAGTCTATGGCATGTCTGCGTAGGCGCGGGGCAGTGCATGATGGCTATGATTTATTCCTCTCACCAATGGACATTGCAATGAAAAAGCTACCTGATAATCCGTACAACCCTCACTGCTGGGTCGTAGGCGAGCCAAAAGTAGGAAAGGGCTGCTGGATAGGGGCGTTTACTCTTATCGACGGCAGCGGTGGACTCACCATCGGAGACGGCACCGAGGTCAGTAGCGGAGCGCAGATACTTACCCACTCTTCTCAGCGTCGCACAGTGACAGCGAGGCGATACCCTGATGTAGACCGGCGACCGACTGTCATAGGAAGCCACGTCTTTATCGGGACCAACGCCACCATTTTAATGGGCGCTACGGTAGGCGACCACGCTACCATCGGAGCAGGCGCAGTTGTGACCGAAGGGATGCACATACCGCCTTATTCCGTCGCGGTAGGAGTCCCTGCCAAGGTCGTAAAGACGCTACCGCCTAGCGAGTATGAAAGCGATGACGACAGCGCCGATAAGTAAAGGCGTTATGGGAAGCGAAGGCGCAGCCATAGCTACAGCGTCTGAGGAAAGCGCAGCTACAGCTACAGTGTCTGAGGCTGTAGCGTAAGCCGCGATATCAGCGGCTCCGCTCTGGGCGTGAATACCATCGGGCTGCGAAGGGAAAACAACGCCCGAAGGCTGCGTAACCGGCTGCACGGTAGACCAAGGAGTATCACGAGGGTCTTTGACCGTGACTCCAAGCTCGTTAGCCGTGGCTTTGTATGCTTTGAGCTTTTCCTCTCGCTTTGCAGCGGTCTGCGGGAAAAACTTGTTTTTACTGCTTGCGCTTCCCCAGATTTTTTTAGCTAAGGGCAGGTTAGTGATCTGAGTCGCTGGCGGCAGAGGTATATAAATAACTTTAGGGGATTTAAAATAAGTAAGCAGTTTAGACAGCGAGCTTACTTGAGGACTGTAGTCGTTGCCCCCGGTCAGCAAGTAAACTTGCGACCACCCTGTAGCGGGGAAAGTCTTAGCGGCGTATTGCTCTAGCCACGCTGTAGACTTTCCCGCCTTGACCACGCGAGTGACGGCAAAGCCCTGAGCTTTCAATATCTTTTCAATCTCTTTGCCGATATAGCCGGTCTGAGAATCCCCGAAGACTAGAGCTTTCATTTTTGTCTCAGTAGGTAGGCGAGGACCACGGCTCCAATCACTCCTGCGGTGAACACCTGACCGCCACCGCCACCGCCGCCACCGCCGCCGCCCGACGAAAGGTAGGAGTCAAACTGTTCTTGTGTCATCACGTTGACGTCTTGGTCTGAGCTTCCCGGTATGGACGTGCCGGGGATTTTACCCTTCCAGCTATATTGCCAGATTGTTGTGTCAATGTTCGGCCAAGGGTCGATAACTCCGTTACGGGGAGGTTTGAGGCCCCACTGAATACCGACGTCTGTCTTTTTGGCATAAGCAGGGTCATTGACGAGGCCCTGTGCGACCCAAAAGTCACCGGAGTATTTGTAGTTAGTTAGCCCGTAGCCTGTCCACTGCCCCTTGGAGGCGTAAAGGATAGGAAGCACACCACCGGAGAGCTTTAAAAACTGATCTACAAAGGCGTTGACCCATTGCTCGTTGCTTACGCCGCCAGACGCAGGCTTTTCGTAATCTAATACGGGCGGGAAAGATAGCTTGCTCATCCCTCCCAGTTCGTTGATGCGCTGCCAAAAGAAGGTCGCCTCGTCTCTAGCTTTTTTGAGGGCGTCTCCATGGTCATAATCGGCCCGAGCGAAATGATAAAAACTGTAGGGCATCCCTACGCTTTGGGCACCCGCAACATGCGCCGCCGCTTTGTCAGCAAAAGTTTTCGGCCCCTTGCCTTCACTACTTTTGATGAAGACGTATTTGATAGGACCGTTTTTAAGTGTCTGCCAATCGACTGTGTTGTAGTCGCTAATGTCGATTCCAAATACCAGCGGTTTATTCAGGTTTATCATTGGGTCACCTCACAAGGCACTCACATTAGTACAGCCAGTGTGAATAGACAAGAGAAAGCCCCCTCCCCGTTGCCGGGAAGGGGGCCTAACCACTCTCTACCAAGGAAGTGTTATACCACAACCATGCCGTCAGCGATTATCCCATTCTTCCTGTGTTTTTGTCAAGGGTTGGTGAGTCCCTTGAAAACCCAAAACGCGAACCGGACACCGCCGCGAATCATAGAAAAAACGCCTAAAAGCCGCGTCCTTAGCCGCGAGTTCTTCAATCTCCCTAAGCAGGCTGTCTAACTCGCGTAGAAGTATTTTTGCGGGACGCGGAGGCGCACCGGGTATTCTCACTCGCCGCTCTCTTCAAACGCTTTCACCACGGCGTTTTTCAATAGTGGGTTTCCTTTGACAGCTTGCACCAGTGACGCCGCAACTCCCGTTGGGTTCTGCATCGCCAACTGACTCACCAGCGCAGGGTCTTGCAGCGCCTGAGCCGCGAGCGCATGAGGGTCAGGCTGCTGAGGCAGGGCTGGAGGCGCATAGCCGCCATTCATGGCAGGTGCAGGAGCTTGCCCACCGCCCCCTTTCATCGCGGCGAGAAGGGGCGCTGCCCCCGCGAGCATCTTCATAATGTCGCTACCGTCATCCTCTTTTTCGACAGGGGCAGGAGCGTCGTTTTTACGCAACTGGTCAAGAGCCAGCAATATCTCAATCTGATCGGCCATAGACGTGCTGCTGCTACTCTTTTTATCGGAAATAATAGCCTGTAGTAGCATTTCGTTTAGGTCTTTACCGTGTGAGTTATCGCGGGAGTTTTTGCTTTCCAGAAATGACGTCACAACGGTTGTAGCTGCGGCCATCATAGCGGTAAACTGGTCGCCTCTGTGTTTGCGTTCTTCACGCTCTCGCTCTTCTTTTTCTTCGCGGTATAGACGCTCTCGTTCATCACGCTCTTTACGCTCTCTTTCCTCTCGTTCGTACCGCTCGCGTCTTTCGATAGCCTCCGCTTCGCGCCGTTCACGCTCTTCACGAGCTTCGCGCTCCATCTTTTGCCATTCACGGTCCCGTTGCTGCCTTTCCCAATCTTCTTTGCGAAGTTCAGCCTCTTCTGCACGGCGACGGGCCTCTGACCGCTCTTCTGCCGCATGTTGAAGCTGGTAGCGCATCCATGCAGGCATTTGCTCTTCGCCTTTCCACTGAGAGGAGTCTATGTCTGCGACCCCGTTGGATTTAGACACTGACTTTGTGGACATTGCCTCCGTAGGGTCCAAAACCTTATGGGTCACCGTCATTGAGGTGACGGGCCGACCGTCGGGACCAACAGGGGTTGAGCGATAGACACCGGGACCGAAAAGGTCACGAATATCGGCGTCGTAGGGCTTGCCCTTGAGCTTTTCCGCAAACTCAAAGCCCTTGGAGGTCTGAATGTAGACGTTCCAGTGAGCGTCTTCAAAATCAGCCTGCGATAAGCTCTGAGGTTCTGGTTGATGGTTCATAGGACTATCTCCTAGCTTTTTTTGATGGGTTGTAGTTGTGACGACAGTGTACGGTGTGCCGTCAGCGGGTAGAGAAGCAGGTATAGCGTGGGGTGAACCACCACCACCGCTGCGACTACGAGTCATGGCCAATCTCCGGTGAGTAAAACAGTTGACAACAACGGGAAAAATAGCCTAATATATGGCGCTGTCAAGATAAATAAAAAGCCTTTTATTTATGTTTACTTAGGACAAAGCGGTATGGAACAAAAAGAATCTATAAATATGCCTGATTCTGTTACCGAAGCACTAAACGCATATAAATCACTAAAGTCAGCACAGAAGGAAGAACGTAGAGCCAAACAAAACAAGCGCATTAGATTCCAACCTGAAGAAAAAGCCTCAAACCGAGACTACCAAGATGCAATCATTCGCACCGTAGAAGGCATGTTTGCCGACCCAAATAAACGGCGCTTGACGATTCAGTGTCCAACGGGCGCGGGAAAGACGAGAATCGCCACGCAGCTTGTGCGCCGGATGGGCGCACACCGCGTGTTGTATATTGTGCCAAGCAAAGAAATCTTCGCCCAAACAAGTGCCAAGCTAGAGCGAGAGGGCATAGCCCACGCGCAGCTATCAGCAGGTAAACACCCCAACCTTACGTCAGTGCGAGTGCTGCTCGCTATGAGCCAGACACTGGCCCGTCGTAAAACCTCTGAAATGTGGGAAAGGTGGATGCCCGACGTTCTCGTCATTGACGAGATACACAAGCTCATCGGCCAGCATCGCTCAGTGACGAAAATGTTTAACTGCCCAGTGATAGGCATGACGGCGACCCCTTGCAGGCTCGACGGGCAAGACCTAAGCGACATTACGCCTTTTTTGGTGCAGGGACCGACCGTAGAGCATTTGCAACGCCAAGGCTACCTCGTGCCTGACGTCGTATATACCGCGCCGTCTCCAGACCTTGGAGCGGTCAAGGTTGTTCGCGGAGACTACGAGCAAGGTGAGCTAGAGCGAGCTTATATAGAGCAAGGGGTTTTTAAAATCGTGCCCGAGTATTGGCAACGACACGCCCATGGAAGGCGCACCATCACGTTCGCGAGCGGTGTAGACATAAGTCAAAAGATGGTGTTGGCTTACAAGGCAGCGGGGATACGCGCCGAGCATGTGGACGGCACGACCAAAGAGAGCGTGAGAAACGCGGCCCTAGAGCGGCTGAAAAACCATGAGATAGACGTCCTGTGCAACGTCGGATTATTCATCGAGGGCCTAGACGTGGTGGAGGTCGATTGTATCACCCTGTGTCAGCCTACGCGCAGCGTAGCGCGATATATGCAGCAAGTAGGGCGTGGACTAAGGCTCAGTCCTCACACTGGCAAGAAAAACCTCATTGTCATCGACCATAGCGGCAATACCTACATGCACGGCAAGGTGTCAGCCGTGCGTGATTGGCAACGGGGAGGCTTCTGTGAGCAAAAGCATCGTGATATGCGCTCGTGCAGATTCTGCGGAGTCTTGACGCCTAATGAACACAAGCAATGTATTCATTGCGGCTTTAATAATAACGCCCGTAAACTTATCTCACCTACGGTAAGAGCTAGGCTAGAAAGAGAAAAATCGAAGGATACTCCATTGCGCGTGTGTCCACAATGGGCTAGACTTGTTCGCCCCTTGTGGTATAGCTTGGAGCGGGAGCGTATTGAGCACGGCTATCAGCTTCCAAATGATTACGCTACGGGATATGTCGAGAGCCGCTGTCTAAAAGCCTTAAAAGAGGTAGTCAAGTGAGCGACACCATTATGCTTTTGTCAGCCCTGGGTGCAGTGATAGGCTTTGTCGTCCCTACTATATGGCACCTAGCCACCAAAATCGAAAAGCTCTCAGGGGTTATCGAGACTTCTGCCGAAGGAACCCGGCAGAGACTGTCTGGCCTTGAGGGCAAAATGGCAGAACTGTCCGAAGAGATTAAGGAAAACCGCAAAGATAAGCAACTCTTAGGGGAGAGGCTTACCGTTGTGGAGACGAAGCTAGGACAGCTAGCGTAAGGAGAAAACCATGTCAGCACCTCTCGCAAAAAGCGCGACTCAGGCTGTGTTAGACGCAGCGCAACAAGGTGGACAGGTCGCCGCCGAAAGCCTGCTAGACAGCTTCTGGCACTACATTGATAGCCATTGGAGCGTCGTTGTCCTGCTTGTGGTCTGGCGCGTTTCACAGCCGCTGCTGTGGGAACTGGCGCAAAAGACCAAGACCCCTGTAGATGACACATTGGTCAAAGCTCTGGCATGGATTGTCGGCGCTGTTGAGCGCAAAAAGAAGGGGAAGTGAAGACCCTTCGCCTTTTGGCGCTAGCCGTAGCTCAGTTTGTTGAAGCAGGCGGCGTGAAGTTAGTGGTGCAGTGGCTCCGCGAGTCTATCGCTGAGAGCCGTCAAAGGCAGCAAGAGTATGAGTATCAAAAACGTGCGAGGGCGCTGGCTACCGGCGATGTTGACGCTATTGAGTCTGACATTGAGCGGCTGCTGTCCCAAACCCCCGCAAGTGACGATAGTCGGCCCAAGGAGAATAGTAGCGGTCGATACCAAGAAAGCGACAGTGACAGTCACAATGTCACTATGGATGGAAGTGACGCGGCAGTTGAAGCGTTGCAAAGAGAGATAAGCCTAATAGTGGATTATCATGGGAGTAAGTAGTGGGAAACTTAAAGAAAATAAAGCCCAAGAAGACAATCTTAAGCGTGTGCATGATTGTCAAAAACGAGAGCAGACGCATCAAAGAGTCTATCGAGAGCATCAAAGCGTTTGCAGACGAAGTTATTGTCTCTGACACCGGCTCGACAGATGACACCGTAAAGCTCGCCCGTGAGGCTGGAGCGACGGTGTATGAACACGAGCCGATTTTGTTTATGACAGAGGCCGAGGACGGCTTTGACCGCATCCACTTTTCCTCCAACCGTAACCGCGTCGCGAGCTACGCCAAAGGCGAGTGGATACTTATCCTCGACGGAGACGAGGTGGTGACGGAGTGCCCACCTAACCTCAAAAAGAAGCTAGAGAAGCTGTCCAAAAAAGGAGTGCAGCACGTTACGGTCAAAAACGTATCTAGGGCCGAAGATAAAAACACTCAGGCTGTAGGAGCCTCTATCCGTATTCACCGCAACTCACCTCACATTAAATGGGAGCGTCCGGTACACAACGTATTGCGAGGACTCGACCGAGAAAGAGGGCATGGGATGCCCGAGCTTGAGATCACGTCTTATTACGATAACCGTGACTCTACTGAAAAAGGCTCACGCTCCGCTCCCATGTTGGAAAAAGTATACAAGCTCGACAGCACGGCGACGTGGGCGGCTCACTATCTTGGCATAGATTACGCCTCTAAAAACCAGTTCGACAAGGCGATGAAGTGGGCCAAGATTGTGCTGCAACGCGCCCCTAAAGACCCTGTGTACTGCCGCAGTTGGTTTGTGATGCTCCACTGTGTGCTAAGGACACAAGGACTCGACGTAGCTGAAAAGATGCTTTATCAAGCGTTGACTTACCACCCTGATTACCCCGACTTGCACTTGTTTAGGGTTATCTATTCCCTTGCGCGCCTAGACATTGTAAGGCAGAGTCAAGAGGGGCTAGTGTATTCGCAGTTTGCCCCTCAGGTGAGTCATACCATTAACTACGGGCAAGTAGCTATCGCGCTCCAGATACCTTGGCCCTATGTCCAAGTTGTGCAGCAAAGGGCAGCATGAAGCTAATAGCCACGAGCAAGAAGGACCAAAACGTCGCGGTCATCGACCCGTGGACGGTGGTACACTTTGCCACGGGCCTCGCAGCGGGACTCATGGGCTTTAGCTATTCTAACGCGATGTTGGCGGCGATAGCCTACGAAGCGGTGGAAAACCTCACGCCCATGGATATAAAGATATTTAAAGTTTCAAAGCCTGAGAGCGGATTAAATATCGTGGCTGACGTCGCGGTCTTTGCCGTAGGATGGCAGCTAGGCACAACGTGGAACGCTACGGGGAGAAGACGATGAGACAGTTTCCAGTATCAAGCGCCGCTCTAAGCGCCTCTAAGGGATTTTTGGCGGGAGACGCCTCAGTGACCGAAACCGCGACAGAGACGCTTGTCACGACGCTACAGCCGCAGACCACGCAGGTGTTGAGCAACGCCATGGACAAGTTTATTCGCGAGACAGAGGGTGGCAAAAAGCTGGTGCAGCAAGTGAGCCTGTACGCCGCCCTACCTTACGCAGTCGCCGGGTTCGCGCTCGGCTACCTGCTAGGGCGTCGATAATGAATATTGATACCGTCGAGCCTATTCCCGGTGGCTACGCTCTGAGCGCCACGCGCTCTGGTGTCGAAGGCATTGTCGATAAGCAGGCGCTCATAGAGGCGATGGCCGAAAAATACTCGGCCAATAAAAAGCTGCAAGACATTGTGCTCAACGCAGTACGCAACGCCGGTAACGGCGCAGACGAGCAACTTTATGCTTGGGAACGATGGCTAGAGAAGCTGCCTTACCGAAGAGAACCGGGGGAGATTCTTAGAAATCCCTTGGAGTGCGCCAAGCTCGGCGGCGACTGCGATGACCTCACGCTACTTGCTATGGCCGGGTGCAAGGCGTTAGGCATCCCTTGCATGTCTGAGGTGGTCACCGATAGCGAGCGCAACGGCTTTCATATTCGGTGTGTGGCCGCGCTCCCGCCGCTTAACCCCTCATTTACCGTAGTGATTGACCCCGTATACAGGAGCGAGCCGCAATGGGCGATGGCAAACAAGGACAAGGTTTTGGCCTCTCAGAAGTTTACGGGCGTCATTCACAACGACCCCAGATTGAGCGGTACGATGAAAATAACCGGCTTGGATTATACTTGGATAGCCAAAGCCGCAGCGGTGTTCATAGCCGGGTGGCTGATCATCAGTCGGAAAAAGACCTAGACCTAGCTAAAGTCGATGTGATAGAAGCTGAGATCGTAGAGCCTGAGCCTATTGCCATGCAAAGAGTCAATCAGATTAGGGAAGCTCTACACTTTGCTCAAAGAGAGATTCATAGGGTGATGGCCGAAGACATACAGAGAGTGATTGACGAGGTGTCGAGATGATAGGCTACGCGCAGTTGAGTGGACCGTCACCGCTGTCTAAAAACCCTCAGTTTATCGCGCTCAAGACTAAGGTGGATGCCGCTGCAACCGTCGCTGATAAGCTGGAGGTGCTCGACGTAAAAAAAGGGCTTTACAACCCTTTTGCCCCGGCCAATCCAGATAAAAACCTCCAGATCCGCAGAATATTGACCATCTGGGTTCTTGACGAAGCCGCCGAAAAAGCGGGACTACACCCAGATGTTGAGTGTGTCCTTAGAAATGCTCTCGCTGGAGTCCCAGACGAGTCGTACTATGGCATGTTGGTCCCCACGGGGGCATCGGTTCAAAGGCCAGAGATATGCGACACTAAGATGAACATCGAGGAGGCGTTGAGGGAGTTTCAAAAGCCATACCCCAAAGCTGCTGAGGCTATTGCACAAGGTATTGCAGCCGCTGTGCCAGCGAAATACAGCGACTACAAGAACATGCTGATCAACAACTTTAAGAAAAGGTTTACCGAAAACCTGAATCCTTTTGAAAACCCTTTTACAAAATACGCATCGTACATCGCCTTAGGCGCTGTAGGGCTATTTATACTCTCACGCATAGGAAGGAGATAGGCTATGTCAGAGATGAGTCCGCAAGACAGGTTGCAGCGGGTGCTGGACCGGATGAAAGAAGGTGCAGCCTCGGAGATGCGCCACCAGATAAAGAACGCGCTACCGCCCACAATGAGCGAGTTTTTCCGAGACGACCCGCAGAGCTACGAGCCAGAGGGCGATGACTTCGCCCCCTCTGCTTCT
>Ga0129324_10000835_pt1 | contig 21281 bp, 20 predicted proteins | sample CPBDNA_7_FD_96879 | JGI IMG/M metagenome (GOLD analysis project Ga0129324, IMG submission 96879) | Freshwater to marine salinity gradient microbial communities from Chesapeake Bay, USA - CPBay_Spr_15_0.2_DNA | ecosystem: Environmental > Aquatic > Marine > Coastal | place: USA: Chesapeake Bay... | reverse complement strand
ATCATGCAATCTGAAAATGAGCGAAATCTCAGGCAACAGATGGATGACATACAGGCACAGGGCTCTTCCGCCGCCTTTGGGCAAGCTGGCAACTTGTTTGAGGCAGATCGTCAGGCCCGTATGAACGCTTTTGGCATGAACGAACAGGGTCGGCAGGTCGAAGCAGGCATGGACTTGGATGCCGCTAACTCCCGCTTGAACCTCGAGCAGGCCCGACAAGGCATCGCTGGCAATCTGTATCGTGATTTTGGTAATACCGATGCAAGAATGCAGGCACAAGCTGGCCTGTGGAGCGATCTATCTCAAGCAGAGCAGGATCAGGAGTTCGCCAGAATGGGAGCTGCCGATCAGGCTGGGGCCGCACGGCAAGGTCTCGAGCAACAAAGCCTTAACATTGGCTATCAGGATTTCTTGAACCAAAAAGACTGGGGCAGGCAGCAATTAGCTGATTATCAGTCAATGCTATACGGTCTTCCCATGCAACCCAACCAGACTCAATCGACTTTCAGTCAACAGACTGGGCCGCTAGAGAAGTGGGGCGGTCTCGGAGTTGGTGGAGTCGGCCTCTACAACGCCTACATGAAAGGGTAACTGGAAATGAACATATTACAGATTGAAGACATGGTGAAGGGACTGCCGGATGATGCTCTCCAGAAGGAGGCTCAGTCTCCCAGTGGTCAGATACCGCAGTTCCTGTCCATCTCTGAGATAGCCCGCAGAACCAAGATGCGTAAGAGCCATCAGGCCGATCAGCAGAGCGCCTCGCAGCCAACTATAGCCGATCAGGTGGTACAAGAGGGTCTCGCTAGTTTGGCCCCTCAGCAGCCTCCTGCGCCTCCACAGGGCATGCCGCAGGGCGGCCCACCGCAGGGTATGCCTCAGCAAGGGATGCCTCCTCAGATGCCACCCCAAATGCCACCACAGATGCCCCCGCAAGGGATGCCGCAAGGTATGTATGGCGGCGGTGTTGTTAAGATGTATGACGGTGAAGTCGTGCCTCCTTCGCAAAGACCTTCCGTTCCGGCATCCCAGATGTACCCCGGCAGTCCTATGTATGAGTGGGATTTGTGGAAGGATCGTGGCGGCAACCGTCCTGATTTGTCCAAGGTTTGGGGTGGCGGCTATGAGCCTAATAACCCAAGGGAGAGTTGGGGCGGTATTGAGCTGACGCCATTTAGCCCAGAAGCGACAAGGGAACTAACGGCGACCCAGTTGTACGGCGGAGACCAGTTTCAGAGTGCTGCTACTGATCGTGCTTTGCAAAACCCATACTCGCCTTATGCCGATGCGCCCGGTGAGCACTCTATGCCGGATGGTCAGGCAGGCCCGCCAGTCGAACTTATGAACACGACAGATAAGCTAAGAAACTCCACAGACACAATAGATGCAGCGATCCAAGACTGGTGGGCAAACAAGCTCCAAAAGGAGAAGCCTGCGATTGACAAGTTAACGGCTGTGCCTTCTAACGTATGGGACTGGCTCACCACAATTGAGGCTGATAAGAATAACTACGACATGGTGGCCGAGATGACGGGTCAGGCTGCCGAAGGCTCAAGCGGCCTCAAGCCGGGAATAAAAGGCCTTTTATCTGGCACACCGGATGGCGCGCCGGAGGAAAAGAAGGGAATAAAAACTATTGCCCCCGGTGCTGGCAATGCTGATAAATCCGTTGCCGATGCAGACAAGGACTCCCAACTTAGTGATGCTAATGGGGCTGCGGTTCAGGGCAGCAAGAAAAGTGCCGCAGACATGCTGCTGGAGCTTGGCTCTACTGACGGCATAGATGCTCCTGACTTCTCAGGACTATCTGATCAGGCCCGGCAGCGTGGTTGGGGCGCTGCTCTGACTCAGCTTGGGGCTGGAATTGCTGGCGGCGACATCGCTAAAGGCCTTGAGAATGCTGGTAATCAGGCTGCTTCAGATAGCGCGATGATGGCCAAGATCGGTCTAGCCGAACAGCAGGGCATTATGAGCAGCCAAGAGGCCAACATGAGAAGTCGCGTTGCGGCTCTCGGCAGTGTTGCTCAAGTGCAAGCGGCTCAGGATCAGTACAGGACCGCTATGGCGAATCAGGCTGGCCAAAACGCCAGAGCTGTTCTGAATGGAGCCACTGAGCAAACACAAAAGCGGATGGTGACCGATGAAGAATTCAACAACATGACCGATCCTGTTAAAAAGGCGGCACGGCGGGCCGAAATCTTCAGGGAAGAGGTTATGCAGCAATCTATTACGGTGGGCATTGACCCTCGCCAGACGATAGAGCTTCTTAAAATAATGCAAGCGGGCAACATACCCCTCGAGACCCCAAAGAAAGAGGAGTCAAAAACAGAGATGTTGGCTCGTTATTTAGGCATGGGGAGTAACTAATACAATGCCAACAAAAGACGAGCTTTTTGGTGCACTGAGAAACGCAGACGCCGCCGGAGCAACTGAAGACGCTGTGCGAATCGCCCAAATGATAAATGATGGCGAATATGATGATGGCGCTGAAATCTCCATGCTCGACCCACAGCGTTATCTGGAAATGGCAAAGGCTGTCCCTCGAGGGATCGCTAACACAGCCCTGACCATTGGCGAGGGCGCTACAGAGCTTGCTGATGACGCCACCAACTTCCTTGGCTACGAAGACGCCATAGATGGCGACACCATCAATGACCGATTCTCTGGTTACCGAGAGGGAGTCAGTGACTTTATTCCGGTAGCCGAGGGCTATGAAGACCTGTTTACCACTAAGGTCGGTGAAGGTCTTGGCTCTGCAGCCACCTACCTTGCTCCCTCACTTCTCACGGCTCCCTTTTCGGCGGCGGCGGGCGCAACGTCTTTGCTTGCCAGAGCTACAGCTTTTGCAACCTCGGCTCGTGGTGCATCGACCTTGGGTCTTGCTGGCCTGTCAGGAACAGGAGAATCGTCCCAGCTAGTCGCAGATGCCAAGCGCAAGGGCATAGATGTTACGGCTCGGCAGGAGCTTGCCGCCCACGCAATGGGAACCTTTATCGGCTTCACTGAAGTGTTGCCCATATTTAAGTTTATGAAAGGCCTGCCAAACACCACCAAAAACCAAAAGGCGGCCAAAGAGTTTTTCAGTAAAGTGGCTGATTCTAGGCTGGGCAAGGCAACCGGAACGGGTCTGGAAGAAGGGTCTCAGGAAGTATTTGCTTCTCTGGCGCAAGATTTTGCTGCCAAGGTTAACTATGACCCAGAAAAAGCTGTGGGCGGGAATCTGGCAGAAGAGTTTACTGTCGGTGGGGCGGTAGGTTTTATTACTGACTTGGCACTGAGAGGCTTGGGTAGCCGTAGAGCCAGACTTCCATCAGATCAGATTACAGAAGAAGATATTCTTTTAGAAGAAAAACTGCGGAATGAATACGCTGCAATTAGCGAAAATGCGGCTAAGTCGGCCACCGAACTGGAAGACTACGAACGATCCCCAAAGCAGGCAAAGGATGGTTATGCAGGTCTTGCCACAGAGGTCGGAAAGATATGGAAAGGCTTTGGCATGGACGATGTCGGCATGCAGGTCACCAGCCGACTGTTTAATGCCGTCAAAGATGAAAACGGAAAATACCTGTATGGCTACAGAACCGATGATGAAGGCAATGTCATACGGACGAATGAAGGGCGAGAGGGTGGCGAAGCTGCAATCCCCTTGGACGCAGAAGCGTATTTTGACCCACGGTCCAGAACTGTTTTCATGGGCCTCGACAATATCCTGTCCAACCCGAAGTTTGAGGGCAGAGCGCCAACGGCTCAGGAGTTCCGCACTGAAGTCGCAGGCATACTGAGCCATGAAATAATCCACCCCATGAGGGAGCTGGACCTGTTCACCCAGAAAGAATGGATGAGCTTGGAAGAGGTCGTTAAGAGAGACACGGTTCGTGATGAGAGCGGCCAAGCTGCAATAGTTGACGGCAAGCCTCTCACCTATGTCGAGCAGGCTTTGATGAGGTATCCCACATCACAGGGCTACACGCCTGTTGAGCAGATGGAAGAGGCTATTGCTGAGAGGTCAAGAGCAGCGGTAAACGGCAACCATCCTATTGCCGGAAAGCCTCGCTCCCTGATGAATCGCTTTGTAGAGTTCTTCCAACGGTTATTCAAGACTCAGAAGGCTCTTGGTCTTAACAGCGCAGCAGAGGTCATGGATGCCATACAAAACGGCACCATAGCTGCCAGACAGCGAGGCGAAGTCAGGTCCAAGCTAATGACCGAGCGCGGTCAACAGACGGTTGTCGGAAGAGGGATAACTGAGCGCGACATGGCTAGGCCTCAAGTCACCGAAACAGGACAAGCGGTTCCTGATTTCTATGACGAGACAGTACAGGACGAACAAGTCCAGCCAGAGTTCCCGGCAGGCACACCTGTCAACAATGCTTCAGCAACTCTGATGGCATCCAAGCGGGACGATTACACTCCCACCATGCAGGTCTCAGAAGACCCTCAGCGTCAAGCGGTCTGGGAGATCGGTGACCGTCAAAGAGGCGCTCCAGAGGCGGCCATGCTGCGAGCAAAGGATGCCTTGGGTAGCGGGGTCTTGAGCTATGCTGTTGAGCATGTCGGCGACATCACCCACCGGATGACTGAGGAGAATCGCTGGGCGCACACCAAAGACTATCCAAACTTTGGGTACGAGGATGTTAGATTTAAGGTTCGCCATAATCTCGACAGCCTCAGAAGTGGCTATGGTTTTGAACGAGACCATAACGAGAATATGCGCGATAACGCCCTCGCTAACGGGGAAAATCTTTCTGAGAAGGAGGGTTTAGTAAGTCAGCGGTTAAGCGAATACGCTCAAGAGCATAGAAAGATTCCTGTATACAATGATGCCCAGCGCCACGCCCGTGATGCCGCAGTTGCTTTGGGTGATCAAGATTTTGCAGCGGCTGAAGGCCATCTTTCAGCTCTCTCTGACATGTTAGAGACAAGAGAGAAGTGGGTCAAAGAAGCTGGCAAGTTTGATCCAAACTACGAAAACAAGAACGCCCCGCTGCTTTCCCGCCGAGCACAGGCTGATGAGCTAGGATTCTACAGGCAGGCAGAACAAGCCGTTCTGGATATGAAGTTTCCGCAGTGGAAGAAAAGTGACGGCGTTGTAAACGGAAAAGATATCTATAACAAGTTAAAGGCAAGCGAAGGCGTAAAGGCTGATGAGCTGAAGTGGAGCACTTACGAAGAGATATTCACCAACACCAACGCCAAGTTTACTCAAGATGAAGCGGTTGAAATTGTTCGTCAAGGAGGCATAACTTTAAGAGAGGTCGTAGCCGATTCGACAGGCGGGGTCCAAGAACAAGATACCACCGATAGAGTTATGGATGAAGCTGAATCCGCTCAATACTGGAAAGACTCTCTGGATGTGTTTGAGTTTTATATAGACGGCGACATGAACAACAATCTTACCGCTAGGGAGCAAGCTTTATTCCTCAGATATAAGATGGCTGCTTCATCACCCCCAAACTCGCTAGAAGGCACGGTTGTTGAGACAACGAAAACTCATGTTTTGCCCAATGGGGATGTATATACATCGAAGCATATTGGAAACCCGGCCACAGGTTTCAGGGCTTTTCTTTCCAAGCCCAATTCCACTGATATTGGTCTGGAAAATGAAGTTGGCGATATACTAGACACACATCCAAGTTACGGTGAATCCGAGGTGGCTTTGGCTGAGGCCTTCCGTAGCGTCAGGGATGAAAACACTTCGACAAGTGGTGAGGCCTTTGTAGCGCAATATGACAGCGTAAGTCTCAACACTCCCGGCGAATTCAGGAACTACCGAGAGTTCAAGACGATCTTGCCGCAAGACCAGCGCATGATGGAGAAGGCTGGCGTATTTCAATACCCTGATCATTTTGGCGATGACAACATTTTGTTTTTCTTGCGGGTCAACGACAGGGATATTGAAGGCAAGAGCACACTGATGCTTGACGAGGTCCAGTCAGACTGGCACTCAGAGGGGCGCAAAAACACCTACAGGGACTCCAACTACCCGACTGAAGGTGAGGTGATAAAGCTTAGTAATTCTGCTCATAAAGCTCTCAGGACGGCTTCAGACGCTATCGTAGATAAGCTTGTGGATAGCGGCGCTATGATCCTTAGTGAGAACCAGTTTGCTGTTCGGGGTCTGTCGAATGGCATCTTGATTAAAGACCTTACCAATTATACGGCGGGAACTTCAAGGTCGGCTGAACGGGCGGCAAAGCTGCATATGCGCCATACTCTGAAGGAGATGGTGGATACAGGTCTGCACCCCGGCCTCAGAAAGTACCGTGACTCCAGAATACCCATGTACGACTACCTTGTTGGCGAGGGAACAGATAGACAGAAAGCTACATATTCTGATGAGATGATATTGGCTGAGGTTTTGCTGGATTTAGACGGTACAAGACCAGAGTTTTGGGACAACTTTCTTGTCGCTTCAGCAGAGGCCAGCAGGATACAAAGACTTGGTGATGCGCCGCCTGATGCCCCGCTAAGATACAAAGACGCTTGGCTTTCAGCAGCAATGAAAAGGGCGACTGTTATTTCTGTCAAGGAAGGCAAGCAGTCAATTGCATGGCCTCATAGCAGCGTTTTAAAGGAGCGGTGGAGCGATGCCTTTGATTACGCTCCCCAGTATGATCAAAAAATGCCCTCACTGGCCAAAAAGATACTGAAGTCAGAGCCTAGACTTGTTGAAGTTCCTCGCACGGTTCTTGCTAGGCAACCGGGCGGCGGCGTGAAGGCCAAGGAAACATCTACCAAGATATGGGTTGTAGATATACCCACAACAGTTCAGGAGCAGGGGGAAAATTATTCTCAGCCTTTGTTTTCGAGGCGTGAGGACGTAAGGGTTCGTAACAAACAATGGAATAGAGCACTTGGCGAAATCGAGACACGAGGCTATGCCTCTGTTGATGGACCCGCCCATTTAGAAGCCATTAATGTCATTAAAAAAATCACGATCACACAAAACGACATAGCCCACCTTTACGGCCACTTTAACCCAAAGACCGCCAAGAAAGGTGACTGGATATCATTGGATGTTCTTAGAAAACTCCCAATACTGCTAGAGCTTTCAGGCGATGTTTACCAGCGCGGCGCGAGTGCTGGGGAAAGCAATGGCAACATCACTGTTGTCATTAATCCAGAGCTAGTCAAAAGCTCAAAAGGAAATACCATAGTAGTTGCTTTTTCTGACGGCGCACTCAAGACTATTACGCCACAATCTCCTTCGCAAATTAAGAAACTGGGTAGCTCCGACAACAAGCGGCTATGGAACTCCTTCAAGAAAGAGGCTGTTGCTAGAGCAATACCTGTATCTGAGTGGAGGCGCAAGCATAAGTCTCGAATGTATTCCCGCAGGATGAACATAGAGGCTCTGCAGGAGCAGAACTTCAACACCAGCCAGATCATGTACCACGGCACCGCTGTTACCGACCTGCATGAGAGAGGCTTGAAGGGCGAGCTTGGATCTGCCGTACATGTTGCCTACGAGCCAAACTTTGCAAGCACTTTTGCAGAAGACCGACAAGCGTTTGCAATTCACTTTCCCGAAACAAGGAAGGTTGAGGGAGCTGAAAACAACAGGGCTGTGCTGTATCCGATCTATGTCAGAGACCTTGAGTATTTTGACTATCGTAAGAAAGCTCACCAGAACCGGATGATGATCGCAAACCCAGAAATACTTCCGGCAATGTTTGAAGGCACTCTGGATTATGCAAATCTTGAGTCCATAGTGGGCGACATTAAGAATGCTGGATTCCCCGGCTACATTGATTTTGAAGAGGCAAACGGGAAGCCAACAGGTATTGCTGTATTTGATGCTGACAACGTCAGGTCAGTTTTCAGTGATGGCAGCCCTCCTCGTAAAGGCCTGCTGTTCCAAAAAAGGGGCAGTGTCGAAGAGATATACATACCTAAGCCGGAAGACGCTTATCCCACCCTGCCTATTGGCGATGTCGAGAGGTCTGTTGCGGAAGTTATAGCCAACGCCAAGGGTAACCCGTCATCGGAGGAGCTAGCCGAGGCTATGGGCGCACCGAAGCCAAGAATGCTTGACGGTGAGGTTGACCCGAGAGACGTTGATGTGAAGCCGACATCAATGGCAGAGCTGCGCCGCATGGCGAAGCAAGGCATGGCAGAGTCGGATAATCTTGACTGGTATTTGGAGTTCGGTGAAGGCCTGACAGACATTGTTGGCATTGCCAACATGCATGAGGCGAGTGTTGTTTTTGGAGTGACTTCGGCGCAAAGCGACCCAGAACAAAACACTGCTAACACGTTACATATAATGATGATGGCGAGAAAATACAATCCTGCCAAAAACCCTGAAGCATTCAAAGAGGCCTTAAAAACCGAAACTAGGGCAGACGGCAAAAAGCCGATGATCACCCCAAACCAGATTGATCGCATAACAAGGCTTTACGAGACAGGGTATTCGGAGTCAGGTCTAAAAACCTCCACCTACATGCAAGTTGTTCAGGATCGTGGAGCAAACCGATTCAATCCATTTTCTGTAATGGATGTCCATATGGCGCGTATCTATGGGTACAAGCGCAAGAAGATGGGGAGGAAAGGCGATTTAATTGATGATTCAATAATCCCCAGCGAGTACGCTTACCGTTACTCTCAATACCTTACCAGCGTTTTGGCGCAAGAGATGGATATATCTCCTGACAAGATGCAGGCAGCTTTGTGGTTTTATGCCAGACAGCATATGTCTAACAAAGTTAGCGGCACAGAAGGAACTTGGGCCTCTGCCAAAAACTATGCTTACCCAGAGATTGCCGCGATACAGGAAATGGTTGATAACGGCACATTTGACCCCTCCACTCCTCCGACACCTGCGCTCAAGAAAGAACTAAGACCTTCCAATAAGTCTATTACCAAAAGAAATCGCTTTTCTAACACGAACTTCGATGAGCAGCTTTTAGACTTGGGGCGGGCTAGGTCTCCCGTTGCTGTTGGCTCGGCTGTTCCGGGTTATGGCGGTGGTTACGGGTTTCCAAAGGCTCAGTTTTCTTTGAATGATGCATCTCAGTACAACTCAGAGGTGCTGTCAGCAATTCTTGACAGCAGGGGGCAAGTACCTTTTCTAACAGAGCTTGGATACCCACATGAAGTAAGAACAAGCTACGGAACATTTGGCGAAATAGAGCCAAACATTATTATTAACTTGTTGGGAGTAGGGCACAGAGAGGCGGAAGGGGCTGCGGCAATACTGGGTCACGCTCTGCTTCAAGACTCTGTTTTGGCCAACAAGCCCAACTTAAGTGGAGGCGATCAAGCTGGACTGGTTGTCACCAAGAGGGACGGAACTGACTTTACGCTCGAAGAGATAAAGGCCGTCAACAAGGCTGTCAATCCTCTGGGAAAGACAGACGATGGCATTAACTTTACGGCAGCAAACCTTGCAGAGCTGACGTTTATCGATCCGGCTTCTTACGAAAACAACTACGACACGAAAAAACAGTTTACCGCATTCGCACAAAGTCTGTTATCATCACTACCAATTGACATACCTACAGATATACGGAGTTACAGACAAGATGGAACATACATCAAGAGCGGAAGCTATGGAAGCTATAGCCAAAACGCTTGGGATAGAGCCAGCGCCAGCAGATCATCCAGTATACAACAGAGGCTCCAGCATCAGCTTTACGACCCCGTATGGGAGGTCTACAAGCGATGGGCCGACAGTTACCAGTTCAGCCCTCCAGCAAGACCAAAGCCAGACAAGCTCTTCTCAAGAAGGTCTGGACCTGAACAACTTGCCGTTCGATCCAGCCGACTTCAGTCAGGGCGAGACACCGCAGGAATAGTCCTTCGGTCTCAACAGACCACAGCAATTTCTGTTGCTGGCGTCCATTACGGAAAAGAAAGAGTTCCTGTCCTGCTGGGAGACCGCAGTGGCACAGGGATTCGTGGTGCCGAAAGAAAGCGTTTGTCTTACCCTGACGTTGATCCTCGCATCAAGAACCGTGTTTACTTCTATTCAGAGATGCCCGATACGGGTAGGTTGCCGCCTCCAGAAGCTGGTGTTGGCCGCTTTGTTTACTCTCAAAAGTTTAACAACATTCTTGGCAACCGTACTGAGGCCTTCAAAGAGATTGCCCGCCGAATAGACACTCAGTACAACAGAGGGACCGACCCTTGGTTTAGTGCCTTTGAGTCCGCTGTGATTGATGCTGGCTACGATGGCTACACAAACGCTGGCGCTGGCATGGTTGTACTTCTCGATGCCAATGTCCCTGTCAATTATCTGGGTGTAAAGTACGAGCTGGCGCAGGCTGGCTACACTCCTGCTGACATGTTAGACCTAGTCCCAGAGAGCCGGGATACGGCCCCGAGCGTTGCTCCCGCCTCAACTCAAGAGCTGGAACAGGCAAGCGCAGAGATTGAAGAAAACATACTGTCAACCAAAGCTGGCAATATACCTCGTTACTCATCGGTTGCCTCTCCAGAAGCCAATTTTGTTGCCAGAAACCCAGATCGTGGCGCAAAGCTTACTCCAAAACAGAAACTGGCATTTACTCGCAGGGGCATGCCTGATGACACCGATCCCGAACTGGCCAGAGCTGTCAGGGGGATTATCAACGTAGCGCCCGTCAACAAGACGAGATACGAGACTTATGAGGAGGCAACCGGAGAAAGCAAGCTTGACTACTGGTTAACCAAAGCTCGTCAGGAAGCGGTTTTCCGTTACGCTCGACTGGAGGAGCTGACCGAGCGCAACCCAGATATCCAGCATCTTGCTGATTCAAGCTCAATAGCGGCTGCCGTCATGATTGATGCATCGAGAGGTGTTCTCGCGTCTACAATTAAAACTGGCGTTCCGGTCTATCAAAACGGCCACACCAAGGTCATTGATTTTATTGACCCTATTACTGGTAACAGGTTAAGAGGACTGATCGATGTCATGGCTCCTTTGATGGGCGGTGAATATGGCGACATCACAGAGCTTGCTCAAGCCTATGCCATTAGTCGTAGAACAGATCGTCTGACTGAAGAAGGTAAAAAGGTTCCAGTAACTCAGGAATACAAGGACATCATCAACGAAAGGATTTCTCGTTACACGGATGAGAATGGTCGTAATATCATAGAGGACTGGCACACCAGATGGCAGGCCTTTAACGGCTATACAATTCAGTTCATGAGAGACACAGGCATTCTGAATGACGAGACAGCTCAGTCATGGATCGACTACGGAGACTACTACCCGTTCTACCGAGTTGCAGAAGGCCTTGAGGGCGGCGTTGCCAAAGGAGAGAACAAGGTTCAGGAGGTCTTTTCAAGCCTGACGGGTACTACGCATATCAGAGAGCTGAAGGGTAGTGAAGCACCTATCAACATGGAGATGATTGAGGCCATTACCTTTAACCTGACAGCAGCTATTGATATGGGCATGAAGAATGTCGCCCAGCAGCGGATCATCAGGGACATGACCCAGCTTGGATTGGCTCAAGATGCCAACACCTACACGGGTAATGCCCCTGTTGTTAAGTTCAAGGTTAACGGCAAGGACAGAGAGTTTGTTGTTTTTGACCCACTGATCTTTGAATCGATGCAGGCCTTGCAGGGCGACAGCCTGATGCATTTCGTCAACAACACTTTCGGCAAAGCTTCTGCCTTGCTGAGAGAGACCATTACCAGAGACCCCGGTTTCATGATGGTCAACTTGTTGAGGGACACCCTTTCTACTTTCGTGACATCGGGTGCCAATTTTGTTCCTGTTCTGGATACTCTCAAGGGGTTAACAGAAGAGACGGAGCGCCTAGAAAGAACAGGCGTTGCTGGAGGCTACGACCAAAGCAATGATCCAGATGATATCAAAAAGTTCTGGGACAAGGAGCTGAGGCGTAGAGGCAAAGGCGGCGGCAGTGTCAACATGTTCACAAGAATGTGGGACACGCTGGGCCATTACACCACACTGTCAGATGCTGCGACCAGAAACGCTGTTTACGATGACGTTTTGGCGAGAACAGGCAACGAGGCAGAGGCATCTTATCAGGCCAAGGAGATCATCAACTTCTCGAGAAGAGGCCGAAGTGTGGCCATGAGGGTGCTGACAACGGCCATACCGTTCCTGAACGCAAGGATACAGGGTCTGGATGTATTCCAGAGGGCTCTGACAGGCCGCTACTCGACCAATGCCGAGTTAGACAGGGGTCAGATCATCCGTTCTGCGCTGATCCGCTCCGCAGCCCTGACCTCTCTCACGGGGCTTTACTGGTTACTTGTTAGTGATGACGATCAGTACAAGGAGGCTTCACCTGAAGTCAGGGACAATAACTGGTTGCTCCCGACACCTTGGGGTGTTCCTTTAAAGCTGCCGATTCCTTTTGAGGTTGGCTTGTTGGCGAAAACCATACCTGAGACGGTAATCAATGTGTCGTTTGGTGATCGCACAGCCAGAGAGGGGGCCGAGACAGTCAAGAGAGGGGTTATCAGTACACTGGAAATCAACCCACTTGGCGTTCAGTTGTTTGGGCCTTTGCTTGAAGCGGCCTTTAACCACAACTCATTTACAGGAAGACCGATTGTTCCGCACTACTTTGATCAGAAAATAGTGGATGGTGTGGCTGGGCGCAGCAACACTAACGAGCTGGCATCAATGATCGGAGAAGCCCTCAATATTAACCCCATGAAGGTTGAGCATGTCATGGAGGGGTACACCGGTACGCTTGGCAGCTATGTGTGGGATGTTGTTGATATTGGCTTAAGAAAGGCGTCAGGCGATCCCAAAAAGCAGCTTCCCAGCATGCCTATGTATCGGCAATTTCCTGTCATCAAGCGGTTCTTTGCAGCGCCTCATGGAGCTGGATACAAACAGCAGTTCTATGATCTGTCTAATGAGGTCAACAAGACGATTGGCACTATGGACATGCTCAAGCGCAATGGCAGAATCGATGAATTGAAGTCGTTTATGCATGGCCGGGAAGACCTTCTTGCTGTTAGCAAGGCAACAGCAAGGATGGCTGAGAAGCTAGCCAAGTTGAGACGCTACAAGGAAATGATTACTACCAGCGAATTGACCCCTGATGAAAAGGCCAAGCGTGTAGATGAGATTGATGCCCTGACAAATGCAATGCTGGAGCAGCCAGTGGCTAGGCTAAGGGAGGTTACATCGCTTCCGGTCAAGCTTCCGTTTTTGGACAGCGTTTATCGTTAGCGTAAACACATCATTTCGGCAACGACAAGGCCGATAATCAGCCCTGACATAAATGCTGCTGTCAGGATGATTATCGGATCACCTTCCTCTTCTTTTTTGCTCATTTGTTGTTACCCCAATCAAATACGCAATCATCGCGATGGGCTTGTATACATTCCATGTATTCCATATTCTCAGGACTTTCAGCTTGCTCCTTATACTTAACGAAAGCTTCATAGAAGACGACCCCAAGAATTCCAACTATAGTAATTACCACCATTAGCTCAACTAACGTCAACCTGAAATTACTGAACATCGCTATTCCCCCTCTCATCCCTTCGCTCGTCATTGAGCCTATCCCCGTACTCGGCTATCTGATCTGCCTCGCTGACAATCCCGCAAATCTCACCGCACTGCATACATGCGCCGTCTGAATCTATCGCCGCATAATGGCAGTCCGATATATCGCTTATCACTCTCATTCTGCCACCTCCTGCATCTTTACTGTGCGCCCACCTTTGCTGCGGCAGCGGTAGGCAAGGTGCTCTGCCTCGTACGAATAAAAAGTGAGATCACCGTTCTTTTCATAAACATTAACCCAAACAGTCAGAGGCTCCTGTTTGACTCGGTACTCGTACGCATCCCAATCCCACAACGGCTCGTCAGTGAGTAGCCAAGGCAGGGTTTTATCTTTAACCGTGTGTTCTATCCTTGCCCCATCCTCATATGCCTGCATGACTTTAATCTGCGCCTGCATCTCCGCTATCTTTTTGTATGTAGTGCTCATCCTAATGACCTCCCTCCGCGAGCTGGATATAGCTCGAAACTTTCGCCAGCGTGAGGCGGAATTCTATCAGCCACAGCCATTGTGTATTCAGCATAATGCCTTCCGTTATTGCTGACCATTTGCGCCTCTATCCTGTAACCCTTGTCGCGTAAGTCTTGGATTCGTGCGGCCAGCCGGAAGCAGGAAAAATAGGTAAGCGCATTAATAGCGGTTAGTGGGTGTCCGGTTTTAAGGAACGCCAGTATTTCTGTGTTTTGTGACATGTCTGTCTCCTTGGTTAGTGCTGACAGGTTAGTTATTGACAATCGATAGCTTCGGCTTCGCTCTTGTAGCTGGGGGTGGGACTTCAAATCCCATCTGGCCAGCAGTAAACGTCAGTGTCTCGATAAGGGTACTGTAATCTCCTCGCTTGGCACCGCCGGAACGCTTTAACGGACGCCTCTTGATGCCAAACGGGGTGCTTACTTCCGCACTTCCCCAGCATATGCATAGCAACTCTTCATGCATCTCATCTGGAGTCATGCCGCAATGGGCAGCAAATTCACCGCACCACTTACGGTAGTAATTTTCCTGAGATCGGCTGTGCATTGGCACATGCGGGTGAATGTCGATATCCAGACCTTCATGAGACTTGGATATTACTGCTGACAAGTCATCAGCAAGCTCGGGGAACGCCCTCACAAACCACAGTGAAAAACTGAGCATGCCCTTGGACTGATCCACTGGTATGTGGACGAATATCTCCCCCGAATGCTTTTCAATCATTTCAGGTCTCCTATTTCGATAACCCCCTGCTCTATCCTGCGAATCAGGGTGGTCATTATCAAGTAAAGAAATTGTTCAGACTGATCAATTTTAGCCTGAAAAAGATTGCCGTCTAGAAAGGTGTAGTTGTCGAAAGCACTGTGACACTTCATGCAGAGGTCAGCCACGCAAAGGTCGTGGGGCTTGATGCCCTTGCCCTTGCCGAAGGTGTGACCCCTTAACCCTGAGTAGTGAGCAGCAACAACGGTGCCGTCCTCGACACCGCAGTTGACGCATGACTGGTCCTTGGCGGCCGAAAGCATTTTTTTGGATCGTAAAATCATGATTGCTCTCCTAAAAGATGTCCGGCTTTTCCACAGCGCGAGCCAGCGCCATGAGTCCGGTTTGCAGGTTGGTGGTCCCAATGCTTAACCATCGCTGATCAACATATTCACCTTCACCGCGAATATCTTCAATCAAATCTCCAAGCTCAATACCCTTCCGTTTGATCTCGTCAAGCAGGTAAATCTGGACTTGAGTTAAATGGTTATTTTCCATGTCTATCTATCCTCACTGGTTAAAAGGTGGCGGTGGCCGGAATTGGGGAATCGAACCCCTACGATCTTGTGTGTCCGGTCACACGTTGCACCAGCTACTGATGACAGCAGGGATCGAACCTGCCCGCCTGCACCAGCTCGCACCGCCATAAACTTACTCGTTATGTTCTCCAGTCTCGCTAAAAGGGCATTTCTTCGTCAGGAAACGCAGGTTGAGCAGGAGCTTGAGGTGCATAGCCCGCGTTAGGCTGAGGAGGCTGCACTTGGGGCTGCTGTGGTGCTTGTGGAGGCTGTCCCATCTGCTGGTAGTTCTGACCTTGAGGAGGCTGTGGAGCATCCTGCTTCATGTAGGCCTCAGTGGACATCGACAGGAATGTGTCGCCACCAGATTTAGGCTGACGCCACCAACCTGCTACTTGCAGCTTAGGGGTAAGTCCGGCCTGAGACATCTCGTACAAACGCTGCATCTGCTCCGGTGTCACCTCGATGTTGCCGCGCCAATCAGGATGGTTCTGGCTTTTCTTGTCTGAATTAGCGAACAGTGCGCCGCTGCCTTTCGGGTGTTGGTTGTTCATGATGTTTCTCCTTGGTTAACAATTGATCGTGCTTCGGTAAATGCGGCCTTAACCAGTGCGAACTGGGCTGGCCATTTTGAATCCAATGTATCGATGACAGCTTTGTTGTCATTCCAAAAGCCTACGAGCTGCTCCATTGAGCCCGAGTGCATGGTTACCATCTTGCAGATGATCCCTGCTATGTCAGCTGCACCCTTCTCGTCTGCGATGTTAGGCGCGTCATCCTGCGGTGGAGCGGTTACTGGTGCTGGGGCTGGCGCTGGCATGGGAGGCGTGTTTAATGCTGGAGCCTCTGCTGGTGCCACTGGCACACCCACCTCTTGAGGCAAGTCCTCTCCGCAGTATATGTACATGCCGAGACCTGCCATCGCTATCGCCTTGGTGAGACATCTCATCTTGCAGGTATTGATGGCCATGCTATCAGGATCAACGACAGGCTTGTTGCGATAGTCGAGAACAGGCAGCCACATTTGTCGCTTGATCACATGCCCTTTGTTAACGATGCCCAGAGTGACTGAAGCTTCAGCCGTTCCGTTGGCGTAAAAGGTGACCGGATCAAAAACAAAGCTGGAGTTGGGGTAGTTGTTCATCAGCATCTGCCATGCCCAGCCCCAGCTCAAGTAGGTCAGCCCATTCTTCTGCTCAACATGTTCAGAGCAATCGATTTTAGACAGCGTTTCCCAGACTTCTTTGCATGCCGCCGTGTATTCTTCGTGGTTATTCTGCATTCTCTTCCCCTTCAAGTTCGGCTGCATACTGGTCACAGTACTCTGCCACGTTACAATAATTTCCCGAGCATCGGCGGCTCTCGCCTTTGCGTACATCAATGATATGCGTGTTCATCTTGTCAAACTCCTGAGCCTCGAAGAAGGTATTGGCCTCTTCCTGAGAATCAAATACTCTCAGCGCCCGCTTGTTAGCCTTTTTTCTGACGGCATATTTAGTGGGGCTGGTCCATCGCTCATGATCAGAGCACAGAGGCAGGGTGCCACCAGTCAGTCGCTCGAACTCAGCGTCTTGATGGGCGTGAATACGTTTAGCCATATAGGCATCCTGCTTTGGCTTTGACCACATAGGGATCGGCACAACGACTATCGGTGATGCTGGGTAGTCCTTGTTGCTTGCCTTTTCGGCCTCACGCTTATTGAAGTCACGTAGCACAGCAAGGATGCTCAGGCTGGAGACCTCGAGCCCTTTGCTCATCCTGACAAGCCATGCGTAAGCGTTGAGCTGGTTCACCCACTCTTCTTTACCAAAGACAACTGACCAGACAGATGTGCATTTGTAGTCACATATCGCGACCTTGCCCTCATCATCGCCTCGCTGCAAATCAATAGCGCCAGATATGCTCCACCCGTTAACATCCAGAAACAGGCGCTCTTCACTCAGCTCCTCATCATGATTTTCAGAGTGGCCTTCAAAAATGTTGTGAACAGCTGTGCCCAGTACGCTCCAGACACGATCAGAGCAGTCTTCAACGAGATGCTCCTCGTTTTCTGCCCGCAGGATTCGGACACGGGGAGAATCAATAAGCTGTGTTACTGACCTGTTACTGGCACCTCGCGAGTAAGTGTCAGCGGTCAGTGCCGATACAACGCCAGAGGGCAGGTTAAATTTGTTGGTGTATTTCATGGTTACTCCATTCGGTAAACGCGCATGCCATTGCCCAGAGGGTCTTGGCGAACGCTAAACTTTTTTGGTTTGTTCTTGTTCTGGTATCTGCACACCCGCTGGCGCAGGGCTTTGACCCCCTGACTTCCTCCGTCTGGGTCCACGTCTATCGAGAAGCTCTGACCCACCTTCATCTCGTCCAGTGGCAGCGGCGGGATTGATACTCTTCGCGGCACTGGCACGTTGTTTGTTATAGAAAAACTCATAGTAGTCCTCCGGCTCGTAAGGAACGTCACCGTTCTCTTGTAAGCTTAAAAAGTGATTAGACATCTTGCTCATGATTAACCCCTCCGATATCATGTAGAAAACATAGTAGCATCAGAAAACAATATGTCAAGAAATAGAACTGTAACAATGACGATACTAGGTGAGCCAGCAAGTAAAGCTAACTCGCGCAAAATCGTCAAGTTTGGCAACAGACCCGCTATTATAAAGTCGCAGAAAGCGCGAGATTACGAGAAGATGTTTGCTGAACAGTGCCCTCAACTTGATGATATTTTTACTGAAGATGTCAGCGTTAAGATAACAATATATTATAAGTCACGCAGGCCCGATCTGGATGAATCGGTCATACTCGACTGCATGCAGGACAGGATATATAAAAATGACAGACAAGTTAAAGAGAAGCATATCTTTTGGGGGCTCGACAAAGAAAACCCAAGATCAATTATTGAAATTCGGCAATTACAATAGCCGTAAACTGTCCAGAAAAATAATCGACAGGACTATGAGCGATATGCTTTGCATCGATGGCGATACTGATGCAGAGTTGAGGGGATACATTTGCAGTGTTGCGTTTGATTACGATGTGGCGCTGTCAGGTTACCCTGATGGGCTAAGGATGGCCTTACTAGAAATACTTGACATGGATCAAGGCGTTCGCAAGACCCATGTTGATCAAGTCAGGGAGGTTCTGCGTCTTGAGGATTGAGGTATTAATCAAAAAGACAGAGTGCTTTAGTGGGCGCTGTGAGTTCACAACCCAGCAAATGGCACTGGAACTTGGTTTCAGTGAAAGTTATGCTCGTCAGGCATTAAATTTGATGGCGCGAGAGGGTCGTGCCACGAAACTAGACGATGATAAATACATATGGAAAGTCACTGGCAGGGAATTGATCTGCTCGAAGTGGCGAAATGAATTGGAGGGGGGCGGGTTTAACCCACACGCAAGATAACCACTTGCTATTGTTAACCTGTCAATACTAAAAACGAGGAGAGCAAATGGATACCAGTCCAGACAAGACCTATTTGGAAGAAATCATATCTCAGTGCAATCAAAGCGAAAGAATCATTTGTCCGTCATGCGGACCTGACAGGAAAAAGAAATACGAAAAAACGATGTCGGTATCGGTCACGCCAACCGAAACCCTGTATATGTGCCACCACTGCTATATCAGCGGCAAGGTGGAAAGAGAAGCCTTTTACACCAAGTACATTGAGACGCCGGAAAAACCAGCCGTTGTCATCCAGATACCAACCCAGCTTAATGACTCAAGACTCAACCTAGAAGAATTTTTCATAGCCAGAGGGACTCCTCTTAACACGCCAGAGGCAATAACCTTGCCTGTCATGATCACTGGCAGGAAGTGGTACAGAAAAATCAATGCAGAAGTAGACTCGATAGGGTTTGTGTACGGCTCTGAAGACGAGCCTGAAGCCATTAAGTGGCGGCCCATCGAAGGAAAGATGTTTACGCAGGACGGGGCTGGGAAGTCGTTCTATAACATAGAATCTCTGGATAAAGATGAATCAACTATCATCATTGTTGAGGGAGAGCCGGACACAGTGGCGATGGCCACTATCGGCGTTAAAGCAATCAGCGTTCCGAACGGTGCCCCTGAGAAGGTATCAGAGCGCGACAACGACACCAAGTATAAGTATCTTTGGGAATCCAAGGACTTACTGGAAAGGGCAGACAAAATCATACTGTGTGTTGACGATGATTCTTCTGGTGAGGCGCTGGCTGAAGAGATCAGCAGGCGCATAGGGAGGGCGAAGTGCTGGAGGGTTGCATACCCTGCTGGCTGCAAAGACCCTTCTGACGTTATCAGAGACTTTGGAAAGGATGCCATGGTCAAGACCTTGGAGAGCTGCACTCCGGTTCCATTGTCTGGCGTATATTCTGCTGCTGATTACGCTGAAAAAGTCAATGATCTTTACGTTAACGGTATTGGCAAGGGCATGAGCACGGGGCTGCCATCTGTTGATAATCTTTTCACTATAGCTGAAGGGGCGCTTTATGTCGTCACAGGACTGCCGGGATCTGGCAAGTCTGAGTTCGTTGACCAGTTAATGATTAACCTCGCCACCAATCACGGCATTAAAAGCGCGATAGCGTCTTTTGAAAATGAGCCAAGCAAGCACATTCCAAAGCTCTCTGAAAAACTTGTTGGCAAACCCTTCTATGAAGGGGTCACGCCTAGAATGACGCGCAACGAATTGGAAGACTCGCTGGATTTCATCAATGACAACTTCGCATTCCTTGACAGCAAAGATGGCGATGTGTCTACCATCGAAAGTATTATCGACAGAACAAAGCAGGCTGTTATGAGGCTCGGGGTCAGACTTCTGGTCATCGACCCATACAACTACATTGACACAGGGGCATCCGACAAAGAGCACAAGACTATCTCTGACATGTTAACGAAAGTGGTTAGTTTCGCCAAAGCATACGGACTGACCATTTTCTTTGTGGCGCACCCGAAAGGTATGGTGCCAAACCAAGATGGCATTTTTTCAATACCAACAGGAATGCATATATCTGGCGGTCCAACGTGGTTTGCCAAGGCAGACGTAGGCTTTACCGTTCACCGTGGCACGAAGGGGGTGGAGGTTCACTGCTGGAAGGTTAGGGATAAATACGTTGGAAGCTTGGGGATGACATACCTGAGCTATGATCCACCAACAGGAAGGTATTCAGAATACATAGAGCGGGCCCCTCTGTCTGAGCTTTATGGTGGAAACAAACATAACACAGGTGCGGGGTGGGACTGATGGCGGGACCGACAACAGAACTCGGAAACAAGCAGCTTCATGAGCGTCATTCGGTGATGATTGAGGGAGGGACCATAGCTCGGGCGAGAGTTATGGACCAACTTGTTATTGATAAGATGCTGGTGGAGGGAATGCTGAGTGCCGGACAGCATAGGGTTGCTGAGGAAATCTTGTCTCTTGCCGTTGAGTCTGGCTTTTATGCCTCAGCGCCGCCTTTGGAGGGCTCCACAAGCTCGCTGAAGGGAACTAAAGTACCAAGCAAGGTCTTTTCCTATGCTCGAAAGTTAAGGCCTATAAGGCGCAGATACGGGCGCTACGGAGAGTACCTTGTTCAGGAAGTGATCGTCCATAATTGGGACATCACCAATGACGAGGTGAAGATGAAAGTGTTTTTGGCCTGTCTCAGCCATCTGGATGCTCAAAGCTTCATCAAGAATCCGATCAGGCATTTAACTGGCAGGCCCAAGAAAGTATAGCGATGACTAGCTTTTTGTAGTTACTGTTGACGTGTCATAGGTTTCTTTATGAGCCGTTGCGCTCATGGCCATGATTTGGTAGATCCTGCCTCGCTTATAGCCAAAGTGATATGCCACTGGTATAAACGATGCAGTAACCAGAATTGCCCCAATAAAAAACATAATTCCATTCATTTTCCATCCTCTAGTATTTCGCCATCAAGTTCGAGTTTTTGGCGCGTGATCTTACCAAAGCTCCGCATCTGTTCTTGCGCTGCCTCCATATCCTCAAGCCATGTTTGCAAGTCGGCAATGGTATCAACTTCACCTGTGGTTTCTATAATCGCTTTTACTTTCATCACTCGCTCTCCT
>Ga0129324_10000834_pt1 | contig 21287 bp, 23 predicted proteins | sample CPBDNA_7_FD_96879 | JGI IMG/M metagenome (GOLD analysis project Ga0129324, IMG submission 96879) | Freshwater to marine salinity gradient microbial communities from Chesapeake Bay, USA - CPBay_Spr_15_0.2_DNA | ecosystem: Environmental > Aquatic > Marine > Coastal | place: USA: Chesapeake Bay... | reverse complement strand
TGATCGACAGTAAACATAATAACTCGCCGACTTGTCTAGTGATTCTAATCCTTGTACAAAAGTTTCAGGATTTCGTATATCGAGTTGTTTTGCTTCTGGAATATATCCAGCTTCAAACTCTTCTGATGTTCTTACGTCTAATATAATTGACTTTTTATCAGCAGACTGCTGATTACTCCATTGTTCTTGAGTCAAATCCATAGTTTTTTTTCAAAAATAGGCTCTTAATTCATTATAAAAAAAAATTATCATTTATTTTTTAACTGAAGAAATATTCATTACATTTGTGTGTACAATTGTTGTGTGAACAAACATGAGGCAGATAGAATTTACAAAAAACACTGTAGTGGGTTTGCTCAAAGCCAGTAGCAGAGCAGAAGATTTTTTATCCAAGGTTTTGAAACCTTATGAAATTTCACTCCAACAGTTCAATGTACTCAGAATTCTTAGAGGTCGCAAAGAAAAACCTGCTAATTTGAGTACGATCCAAAAAAGAATGGTTCATAAAAACAGTAATACTACAAGATTAATCGATAAATTAATAGAAAAATTTTTGGTTGAACGAAAAACATCTGAAGAAAATCGTAGGAAAATCGAACTCATTATTACTCCAAAAGGGAAATCAATGTTATCTGAATTGGATTTGGTGATTGAAAAAGCCGAAATCGAAATATTAAAACCTCTTGATTTAGAAGAACAAAAATCTCTAAGAAAATTATTAAATAAAATTAATTTAAATTAACAATCAATCTATTAAACATGACAAAACTATCAAAAACTATCTTATTTTATTCTTTATTATTATTCGCCTTTACGGTTGGAAATGCGCAGGAATCGTCTATTAATTTAGAATCAAGCAATATTCGCTGGTATGGTGAGCAAATCACTGGAAAAGAACATTTTGGGGATCTAAAATTTAAAGCTGGCAACCTCACAATAAAAGACAACAATGTGGTATCGGGTGAATTTATCGTAGACATGACCAGCATGAGCGTCGAAGACCTTAGTGGGGGAATGAAAGAAAAACTTGAAGGTCATCTAAGTTCAGATGATTTTTTCTCTACAAATAATTTTACTGAATCTAAACTAGTTATTACTGAAAACACGGGAGTTACTGATGGGGTCCAAAGCTTAAACGGAACACTTACCATCAAAGACATCGAACATCCTATTGCATTTACAATGACATTAGCGGGAGGAGCTGCCAAATCTGATTTGACTTTTGATCGCTCCAAGTACAATGTGAAATTTAGATCTGGGAATTTTTTCGAAAATCTCGGAGACAAACTTATCCTAGATGACATCAAATTAGAAGTGAGTTTGGTTATGAATGCTGAATAAGTAATATAAAATTCATTAAGATTTTAAATACAAATATTTTTTATTCTATATTTGTGTAATGAATATCAAAAAGGAAATTAAAAGTTGGTGGAACGAATTATTTTAATCGATTCGTGAAACTGCTATTATCTAAATATAAAAGGCTTGTCATCACGACAAGCCTTTTTTAATTTTAGAATATGAAACTAAAGAAAAAAATATATAAATTACATTCGGAGCATAAAAAAATACTTGCTGATACCTTGACGCCTGTGAGTGTTTATCTTAAAATTAGGGATCAATTTCCGCACAGCCTTTTGCTGGAGAGTAGTGATTATGATGTGCATACCAACAACTTCTCCTATATCTGCTGCAATCCAATCGCCTCAATAAGCATTCAGAACGGTATGATTGACTATCGCTTTCCTGATGGGTCAAACGAAATCCTTAAGCTGAGCTTAACGGATAGTGTGCCAGAATTGATAGAGGGTTTTTCTAGACAATTTGAAAGTGACAGTTATCCTTTTAAATTCATAACAAATGGCCTGTTTGGCTACATCGCCCATGATGCAGTAAAGCATTTCGAATCAATTGATTTGAATGAAGAAAAAGAAAGTCTAGATATTCCTGAAATTTACTATGCAGTATATCAGAATATAATTGCAATTAGTATTTTCAATCACGAAGCGCACTTGTTCTCAAGCTCTTTTGATAAAGGACATAATTTAAAAAAAATAGAACAGCTTTTAAGAGGTGATAATATTGCTACTTATGGTTTTGAGAAAAAGGGAGAAAAAAAGTCTAATCTTACGGATGATGAATTTATAGATTATGTGAAAAAAGGAAAAGAACATTGTTTCCGTGGCGATGTATTCCAGTTGGTATTGTCTAGAAGGTTTTCACAAGAATTTAGTGGAGATGAATTTAATGTTTACAGAACTTTGCGTTCTGTAAACCCATCCCCCTATCTTTTCTTTTTTGATTATGGAGACTTTAAAATCTTTGGGAGCTCGCCCGAAGCTCAACTTATTGTTGAAGATGGTGTCGCTGAAATTCACCCAATTGCAGGAACTTTCCGAAGATCAGGAAATGACGAAGAGGACACTAAATCTGCAAAAAGATTGGCCGAAGACCCAAAAGAAAATAGTGAGCACGTAATGTTAGTTGATTTGGCTAGGAATGACCTCAGCAGAAACGGAACAGATGTTAAAGTTGAAAAAAATAGAGAAATTCAATTCTTTTCTCATGTGATCCATTTGGTATCAAAAGTGACTGGGAGATTAAAGTCGAAAGCAAAAACTTTTCAGGTGGTTGCAGACACTTTCCCCGCTGGAACCTTAAGTGGTGCTCCAAAACACAAAGCACTTCAACTCATTGATCGTTATGAAAAAACTTCAAGAAATTTTTATGGAGGGGCCTTGGGATACATGGATTTTAAAGGGAACTTTAATCATTGCATTATCATACGTTCCTTTTTAAGTAAAAATCAAAAATTGCATTATCAAGCAGGAGCTGGTATCGTCGCCAAATCTGTTCCGGAAAACGAATTACAAGAAGTATACAACAAACTCGGTGCTTTAGACCAAGCATTAAGTTTAGCTGAAAAATTATAAATTAATAAAGATGAAAAAAGTATTCGTCATTGATAATTACGATTCCTTCACCTATAACCTCGTTCACTATTTAGAAGAACTTGGTTGTCATGTGACTGTTAAAAGAAATGATTGTTTTGAATTGAAAGAGTTAGAGCAATATGAATACATTTTGCTTTCCCCAGGACCGGGTATTCCTGATGAAGCAGGTCTTTTGAAAGATGCTATAAAAATGTACGCACCTTCAAAAAAAATATTAGGTGTATGTCTTGGACAGCAAGCCATTGGCGAAGTTTTTGGTGCTACATTAACTAATTTAGACTCTGTTTTTCACGGCGTAGCAACTCCAGTTACCATATGCGAAAAGGATCTTTTATTTGAAGGACTTCCAAAAACTTTTGACATTGGGCGCTACCACTCTTGGGTGGTAAAAACACCTTTACCAGAAGTTTTAATTGCTACATCTTATGATGAAAAACATCAGCTAATGTCTTTAAGACACAAAGAATATCATGTTCGTTCGGTTCAATACCACCCAGAATCCGTATTGACTCCCAACGGTAAGAAAATATTAGAAAATTGGATCAATAGCTAAGAACATGAAAGCCATACTCAACCGATTAACACAGCACGAAACACTTGAAAAAGAAGAGGCCGAAAATGTTCTCGTTGGGATTGCCGAAGGCAAATACAACCCTAGTGAGATTGCTTCATTTTTGACGGTTTTTATGATGAGAAGCATCACACTTAAGGAGTTAGAAGGTTTTAGAAACGCTTTGCTAAAGCTTTGCCTTGCCATCGATCTAAGTGAATTTTCACCCATTGATCTTTGTGGAACAGGAGGAGACGGAAAAGACACTTTCAATATTTCCACATTAGCATCGTTTGTAACAGCAGGAGCTGGAATCAAAGTTGCTAAACACGGAAATTATGGGGTATCATCTGGTTGTGGATCAAGTAATGTTTTAGAACTAATGGGAATTAAATTTTCAAATGATGCTGACTTTTTAAAAAGATGTATTGACCAAGCGGGTATTTGTAATCTTCACGCTCCACTGTTTCACCCTGCCATGAAAAACGTTGCACCCATAAGAAGAGAACTCGGCGTCAAAACATTTTTCAACATGTTAGGGCCATTAGTAAATCCCTCATTTCCCAAGCATCAACTAACAGGTGTTTTCAATCTTGAATTGGCCAGACTTTATGGATATCTTTTTCAGAAAACTGATCAAAACTTTACCATATTGTATGCGTTGGATGGTTATGATGAAATTTCATTAACTGGACCCACCAAAGCACTACGAAATTCAGGAGAAAGTTTAATTCACCCGGAAGACTTTGGGCTTAACTCACTGGATGCCTCAGAGATTGCAGGCGGAGATAACATCTCCTCTTCTGCAAAAATTTTTACAGAAGTTATTCGAGGAAAAGCAACTCAAGCACAACAAAATGTTGTCTGTGCTAATGCAGCCATGGCAATTGCTACAGTTTTGGAATGTTCCCCAAAAGAAGGTTTTGAAAAAGCTAAAGAATCTTTACTCTCGGGAAAAGCCAATCAAGCATTAATCACCCTTCAAAAACTGAGTGCTGAATGACAATTTTAGATAAAATTATCGCTGACAAGAATATAGAAGTCGCACAAAGAAAAGCCCTATTCCCAGTTTCCTTTTGGGAACAATCCCCTTTGTTTGAAAAAGCAACTGTTTCAATTTCTGAATGTTTAAAAAACAGTACTTCGGGCATCATCGCCGAGCACAAAAGAAGATCCCCTTCGCGAAACAGCATCAACAGTAGCCTTTCTATTACTGATGTTGCCAAAGGCTATGAATCCGCTGGGGTATCGGGAATGTCTGTATTAACTGACACTAAATATTTTGGAGGTTGTTTGGGCGATCTGATCGCAGCAAGGGCAGTCACTCAATTTCCTTTGCTTAGAAAAGAATTTATTATTGATCGTTATCAGATTCTAGAGGCAAAGGCGCATGGCGCTGATGTCATCCTTTTGATTGCAGCTGTTTTAAGTAAAAATCAGATAAAAGAACTTTCTGAATTTGCTCAAAGTCTTGGACTTGAAGTTCTTCTTGAAGTTCACAATGCAGAAGAATTGGAAAAATCAATTATGCCCAGCCTGAATCTGTTAGGTGTAAATAATCGCAACTTAAAAACCTTTGAAGTTTCTCTAGAAACCAGCAAAGTATTGGCAGAGAAGATCCCAGACGATTTTATCAAAGTATCTGAAAGTGGGATTAGTGATGTTGAATCCATTAAAGATTTGAAAGAATACGGTTATAAAGGGTTTTTGATTGGTGAGAATTTTATGAAAACTGAAAATCCAGGTGCAAGTGCAATGGATTTCATAAAAAAACTTGAACAATGAAGTTAAAGGTTTGTGGAATGCGAAGCCACGAAAACATTCTGGCGTTGTCTGATTTAAAACCAGACTATATGGGCTTCATTTTCTGGAGACCCTCCAAAAGGTTTGTTACAACAACAACTCCAACACTTCCAAGCAGTATCAAAAAAACAGGAGTCTTTGTTAATGAAGCATTTGATGAAATCAAAAGTTTAATTGAAACACATCAACTGCAAGCTATTCAGTTACACGGAAACGAAAACCCTGCTTTTTGTGATCGTTTAAAAGACTTAAACGTTGAAATCATTAAAGTTTTTTCAATAAAAAAGGGTTTTGATTTTTCGGCTTTAGTCCCTTATGAAAATGTTTGTGATTATTTTTTATTTGACACCAAAGGGAAACTTCCTGGGGGCAATGGATATGCGTTTGACTGGGAGTTATTGAAATCATACCCTTCTAGCAAGCCATTTTTCCTTAGCGGAGGAATAGGAATAGATCATCTAGCAGACTTAAAAGAAATCATTAAATTAAATTTACCGCTTTACGCTATTGATGTAAATAGTAAATTTGAAAGCGAAGCTGGAATGAAAAAAATTGAATTATTAAAAGATTTTAAAATCGGACTTTTTAAATAAATGCGAATGAAGTATCAAGTAGATGAAAAAGGGTTTTATGGAGATTTTGGAGGAGCTTATATCCCTGAAATGCTTCATCCCAATGTAGAGGAATTGCGACAAAACTATTTAAAAATAACTGCAGAGCCTGAATTCAAAAAAGAATTCGATTACTTGTTAAAGGAATATGTTGGGCGTCCAACTCCATTATATTACGCTTCAAGGCTTTCGGAAAAATACAACACTAAAATTTATCTTAAGCGCGAAGATTTGTGCCATACAGGTGCTCACAAGGTAAATAACACGATTGGACAAATTCTATTGGCAAAACGTTTGGGAAAAAATAGAATCATTGCTGAAACTGGCGCTGGTCAACACGGAGTTGCAACCGCTACCGTTTGCGCATTGATGGGGATTGAATGTATCGTTTATATGGGAGCACTTGACATTAAAAGACAAGCCCCTAATGTTGCCCGCATGAAAATGCTCGGTGCCGAGGTTAGGCCTGCCCAATCTGGTAGTAAAACTCTTAAAGATGCCACCAATGAAGCCATAAGAGACTGGATCAACAACCCAGTTAACACTCATTATATAATAGGATCGGTTGTTGGCCCTCACCCTTATCCAGATATGGTCGCACGTTTTCAGTCAGTTATCAGTGCAGAGACCAAAACTCAATTGTTAGAAAAAGAAGGTCGTGATTACCCCGATCATTTAATTGCATGTGTCGGAGGCGGAAGTAATGCAGCTGGTTTATATTATCATTATTTAGATGATAAACGGGTTAACATCATTGCCGTAGAAGCTGCTGGAAAAGGAATTGATTCTGGAGAAAGCGCAGCAACCTCAGCACTCGGGAAAGAAGGAATTATTCATGGTAGTAAAACCTTATTAATGCAAACCCCAGATGGTCAAATCACTGAGCCTTACTCTATATCAGCAGGCTTAGACTATCCGGGTGTAGGTCCGATGCATGCCCATCTTTTCAGATCGAAGCGGGCCGAATTTATATCCATTCCAGATCAGGAAGCAATGGATTGGGGTCTGATGCTCTCTCAAATGGAAGGAATCATCCCAGCAATTGAAACAGCACATGCTTTTGCAGCGCTAGATGTAAGAAAGTTTAAACCAAATGAAGTCATTGTCTTCAACTGCTCAGGAAGAGGAGACAAAGACTTAGATACCTATATTGAATACTTCAAACTATAATGAATCGAATCGATCAAACCTTTCAAGGCAATAAAAAATTATTGTCCATTTATTTTTCCGCCGGACACCCTTCTCTAGAAGACACTGTCCCAATTTTAAAAGCTCTTGAAGCTTCTGGAGTTGACATGGTTGAAATAGGGTTGCCCTTCAGCGATCCCCTTGCAGATGGCCCTACCATTCAAGAAAGCTCTACTCAAGCTCTTAAAAATGGGATGACTACTGAAATACTCTTTAATCAACTAAAAGATATCCGTAGTCAAATTACCATCCCTTTAGTATTGATGGGATATTTCAATCCAATGATGCAATTTGGAATTGAGCGTTTTTGTGAACGATGCGCTGAGGTAGGAATAGACGGACTTATAATTCCCGATCTCCCTGTGAATTTATATAATGAACAGTACAAATCACTTTTTCAAAAACATGGCTTATACAATATGTTTTTAATCACTCCACAAACATCCGATGAGAGAATTAGGTATATTGATGAAGTGTCAGATGGTTTTATCTATATGGTTAGTAGTGCCAGTGTAACAGGAGCAAAGTCAACTTTTGGAGATACTCAATCAGATTATTTCGAGCGGATTAATTCCATGAATTTAAAAACGCCTCAGGTGGTTGGGTTTGGAATAAGCAATTCAGATACTTATCAGTTGGCAACCCAATGGAGTCGTGGAGCGATAATAGGTTCAGCATTTATTAAATTTCTAGAAAATAATGGGGTTCAAAAAATAAATTCCTTTGTAAAATCTATAAGATCTTAAGAAAATTTCACTGAAAAAAATTAACTAAAACCACCTCAAGATTTACATAAATAAATGTAAGAAAAGTCTTACGAATCCGATGGTTTTCACCGATGTTGGTTTTTACCAATAATGACACATTATATACCGTTTAAAACATTAAATGAACCTATTATTTCAGTTGATGGCGCGTAGAATGATTTCTCATGAATGAAGGGATAATTTAGTACCGAAAAACTCAAAATAAATAGAGATTCAGATGCCCACATCCATGAACTACCTACCTATAGAATTGCGTGTATTATTATTAACACTCATTCCTACTGCCTTCATTTCGCTTCAAGCGCAACTTTATATCAATCAAGACATATATATTGCACCGCGTGCTGAAATGCATGTCGCACTACCCATGACTTATTTTGAGTCTGGGATTGTTTTGGCGGATCGAGGAGATGCAAGTCTAAATGATTATGGCATACTTTCCTTTAGTGAAAACAGTCAAGCAACAGGAGCAAATCACGATACTCATGTGAATGGATTTGTTAGAAATATAAACAACCCTAATTTCATGTTTCCAATTGGTCATGATGCAATATTTCAACCCGTTGCGACAGTTGTTGAGAATGCAAACACTAAAATTGACTTTGCATATTCTCATGTTTCTCATTCTAACCTCACAACAGACCCTGAAATTAATAACATTTCTGATGAATTTTATTGGATTATTAAAAGTAATGGGAACTCAAAAATCTCTTTATCATGGAACGCTTTTAGTAACATAGATAAATTAACCGATAACAACATCAATGCATTAGGGATTGGAGGATATGATGGGACATCCTGGAAAAGGATACCTGCAATGCTAGACACCACTTCCTTTCACGATGGCTCCCCCGCTGACTTACTTTCGGGATCAATTACAACTCTGGACAATATTGATTTAAGTGATTACTCTGCTTTTACACTCGTTAATGTGAATGCAACAGACAATATGGAAATAAAAGTATCCGACGCCATAACCCCTAATGGAGATGGCTTCAACGATACTTGGCAAATCGATAACATTGAAAAATATCCCAACGCAATAATCAAAGTGTTTAATCGACAAGGTCAAGTGGTATTCTACGCACCAAATAATTATTCAAATGATTGGGAAGGAAACTACTCTAAAGACACTGTCTTACCCTCGGCCTCCTATCTCTACGTAATCGATCTTGATGGAGATGGGAACGTTGATGCTCATGGTTGGTTATATATCTCAAGATAAATGAATACTACAATAATCAGAACCGCTATAACGCTTTTTGCGTTCTTTACTTCAGTTTTTGTCTTCTCACAACAATACACTCACTTTTCATTGTTCAGGCAGCATATGACTATTTTCAATCCTGCTTATACAGGAACACAAGAGGCACCTATGCTCAGCATGAGTTACCGAAGTCAGTGGTCAGGAATTGATGGAGCTCCAGTTGTGCAAGCTTTTTCATTTGGGACACCAACCAGCAATGAACGTGTTGGTATAGGGTTGAACATTATCAACGATGAAATATTTATACAAAGACAAACGCATGCTTATGTAAACTTTTCCTATAAACTTCCAATGTCCGAAGAAACCGATTTGTTTTTAGGACTACAAGCAGGAGCCAATGGAACTAGGCTCGAAGCTGAAGCACTTGAAAGTAAAAATACGACTAGTGGAGTTGACCCAAACCTTATAAACTACAGCCAATTTGTACCCAATGTCGGAGTTGGAGTTTATCTCAAAAACAATAAATATTTTGTTTCCTTATCTGCTCCTAGAATCCTAAATTCAAAAAGATATTTAGACCAGCAAGGCTTGTATACTAGTGCAACTGACAGGGTTCATTTTTATGCAAGTGGGGGTGTAAATCTCTTTGTATCTGACCGGTGGACTTTGAGTCCTTTCTTACTCTATAGGCAAGTGGCAGGAGCCCCTACTTTTCTTTCTCTTAACACGACTTTTAATTATGATCAATTCATCAACTTCGGAATCGAGTATAATCTTGAAAGTGGTTTTGGAGCCAATTTAATGCTAAAAACTCAAGGGGGTCTTTCTTTTGGTTATGCATATGAAACACCTAGGGAATCTGATATTAGTCAATTGACCAATGGGACTCATGAATTGATTCTTAAGATACGTTTAGGAAATTCAGCTAATTCCTCTGATGACAGAAGGATTGGCACAAGAAATAAAGAAAAAAGAGTAGCTATTAAATAGTAACGGCATCACCTAAATTTTAGACCACAGTCCCTTGACAGCTACTTCCAGATCCTGCCGTACAACCATAGCAGTGCTGTGACACCCCTATCTTTCTTTCTTGTAACAATTCTAGATTAAAATCACGCAGATGCGTTATTGGGCTTGCTACCTTTAAGTCTAACATTTGGTTAAAGTCACAATCAAAAAGCATTCCGTCCCAACGAACTGAAAGTGTATTGGTACACATTACATTAGCAACTGCTTTAGGATTAAAAGATTCAACCAAAGAAGACATATAATCTTCATAGTTTTCAGAGGCAATTAAATAATCTAGAAAACGACTGATAGGCAAATTTGTAATTGCAAATAATTGGTTAAAGTCAATATCAAAATCAAGCTTTAAGGCTTTCTTAAAGTCATTTTCTAAAGTTTTCTCATCTCCAGGTAAAAATGCTCCTGAGGGATTGTAAACCAAATCAAGTTGTAAGTCACTGTTTGACTTTCCATATCCAGCAGAGTTTAGTAATTTCAAAGCTGTTATAGATTGACTAAATACTCCATCTCCTCTTTGCCTGTCAGTTTTATCTTTTTTATAAAAAGGTAACGAGGAGATAATATGTACTTTGTTTTGTTTAAAAAAATCAGGAAGACTATGATATTTTTTATTGGCCAATATTATTGTCAAATTAGATCGTACAATAATCTCTTCTACATCAGTCAAACGTATCTGACTGACAAACCATCGAAAATCAGGATGCATTTCAGGAGCGCCTCCAGTCAAATCAATGGTTTTAACCTTTGTTTTCCTTAAAACATCGAGGCACAGTTCCATTGTTTCCCTAGACATCATTTCTTTTCGGTCTGGTCCCGCATCAACATGACAATGTGCACAAACCTGATTACACATATAGCCAACATTAATTTGAAGAATCTCTAACTTCAACGGACGTAGTGCATCGAGTTCATACGCAACCAAACGGGACTCAAACTTAGGAAGACCTCCATCAGAAAAAATACCATTGGAGAGTATTTCTAATTGGCGTTTAGTTGAGGACAAAACGTTGTTACTTGCTTTTAACGATTTGGAAGCCATTACATACTCAATTTATCGTACACATTCATCATTTGTACGCCATGAACCAAGGAAGCACCACTTCGTATGGCTGCCCCGACATGAACCGCTTCCATCATTTCAGATTTTTCAATCCCTTTTTGCAAGCCGTCACGCGTGTAAGCCTCAATACAATATGGACACTGAACTACATGAGAGACTGCAAGAGCAATCAATGATTTTTCACGGACACTGAGACTCCCTTCTTTAAAAACACTATTGTAGTATTCGAAAAACTTTTCACCTAACTCTGGGTTCCAATCTGTTATATTTTTAAATTTTTTCAAATCATCACTTTTATAATATTTTTTTTTCATAGGTTGATTATTTTGACAGATTATAGTGTCAATACACTTGTTTTCTATAAATTATTAATGTCAAAAATATTTAAATAAATAAATATTTTTTATTATATTGAAAATCGATTTATACTATTTTAAAAAATGTCACCCCAATGACCATTCTCAATTTACAGCATATTCTCTCCAGACACATTCAATATATTGAATTAATTATAGTTCAGTTTTTATTTACTTCATTGCTTTTTTTTTGTTATCATTATTTTTATACAAAATACTATAAAAAAGCATATAAAATTAAGATTAGTCTTCTAGAATCTCAATCACTTCAGGCACAAATGAATCCGCATTTCGTTTTTAACATTTTAAATGGAATTCAAAGTTTATTAATCCTCAAATCAGAACGAAAAATCAATCAATATCTAGGAAGGTTCTCAACACTGTTAAGAAAAACACTAGAAGTGAATGAGAGAGAATCAGTCTCTTTAAAAGAAGAGGTCGAATACCTTAAGGCATATCTTGAACTTCAAAAAATGCGACTAAAGGATAAATTTAATTATTTTTTTGATATCAGTATTGATGTAGAGCCTTTAAAATTCTACCTCCCACCAATGCTTCTTCAACCTATTGTTGAAAATGCAATTATCCATGGTATTTCACCTTTAAAAATAAACGGGATCTTGGTCATCATCTTTAAATACACTTCCAAGGGTCTTCAAATTAATATTGAAGACAATGGAATCGGTATTGAAACATCAAAGAAAAAAACTAGTTTACACGAAAAGGGACATAATTCTCTTGGAAACCGAATATTACATAGAAGAATAAAACTCATTAATAAGAATCAAAAAGAAAAAATTATTTATAACAGTGAAGACTTAAACAAATCAGACATTGCTTCAGGTACAAGGATTACCTTAGACATTCCTTTTGAAACATCAGACAGACTTGCCCTTAAGTCATACCAAACCAAAACCTATGAAAAAAATTTCTGCATTAATTGTAGATGATGACAAGAATAATATTGAAATTCTCGAACATTTTATAAAAAAGTATTGTCCAGAAATCAAAGCCTTGGACAGTAGCAGCCAAAAACAAGAAGCAATTGACATGCTGAAAAGCAAGAGTTATGACATTGTTTTTATGGACATCATTCTTGATCAAGACACAGCCTTTGAGCTTCTTGATGAAATCAAAGGGGATTTGCCTCAAATAATTTTCGTCTCCGCTTTTGATCAATATGCCATAAAGGCTTTTAAATACAATGCTGTCGATTTCTTACTTAAACCTATTGAAATTGACAAACTGATAGAAGCTGTTAATCGCGCAATTGAAAAAAGTAGTACTAAAAAAGAATACGCATTACACAGTTCAGGAGAGATTCAGATACCAAATAATTCTTATTCTCCTTTTAACTTTGTTACTATTTCTAACATCAATAAAGTAAATTTAATTAAAAACATCGACATCCTCTATTGTAAATCTTCTGGTCGTTATACCGAGTTTCACCTGATCAATAAAGTAATGTTAATCGCATCTAAATCCTTGGGGGAATACGAGGCAATTCTCCAACATAAAGATTTTTTTAGGATTCACAACTCTTATATGGTTAACCTTAATCACTTGACCAATATCAATAAAAAATCTGGAAACTATTGTGAATTAAAAGATGGAACCGAACTCCCAATTTCAAGAAGAAGATATGACAAACTCCTACAACACTTGAACATTATCTGAAGCCAGTTATAACACTAAACGATTAGGTTATATCTATATCCAACCACGTATTACGGCCAGACAAAGTGAAATAACATAAAAGTGATAACTTTATTATTCTAAACAACGGAATAAATTATAAAGTGGTATTATCTCTACTATGGCTAACATCTGATGTTTTTTTCTCAGAAACCTATCCCTTAATAAATCGATACAGTATGGTGTCTTTGAACCATAAGCATCAAGTGAACAGCAAAAGAGCTCTAGAAGATCTTATAAGACCTGAAATCGATCTTGTTCTTATTGAATCAGGATGTATGTATCATGATACTGAAAAATTATTGAATATTATTCAAAAAACCAGTGTGTTTAAATTATTATTTGCCACAGAACCCGAAGCAATTATTTTAGCACTTAGAAAAGGTATCGATCTATGCATCTCTCCTCCACCAACTAAGGAAGAAATCAAACGCTTAATTAAAGACGTTCTTTATTTGAAGAAGAAGCGAACCAAAAATAATCCGTTTTCAAACAAAATAATTTTGCCGAACTCTCCAAAAAATGAAAATTTAAAGATAATCTCATGGGAATCTTTGATCTCAATTCATTCTTATAAAAACAAAACCAGAATTCATCAAAAAAATATTGAACCATATGTGAATTCTCTTTCTTTAAATAAGATTCGAAAGAAATATTTATCTAGTGTCTTGTTTTATAATTTAAAAGAATATTGCACAATCAATCTGAACCATTTGAATCAAATTAACTTAATTTCAAGTAATAATTATGAATGTAAATTATCTGACGGAAGATCAATCGAAATAAACACTATTGAACGAAATAATCTGATTAAGTATTTAGGTGAAAATAGCTAAAAAAAGTAAGAATGTTCTTACGACTCTATACTTCGAAAACTCCCAATAATACTCCTTAATTTCTTGAATTTTAATGATGAAAACAAAATTTTGTACATTTCTAGGAATTACCATTAAAACTAATCTTCTAAAGACAATAAACAAGAATGTTACTTTAAAACTTTCATAGAGTTTTCTATTAAAAAAAAACACTTTTAATAGTGTTTCCCCAATGAAAAAAGTGTGGGTACATTGGGGTTTTTTTATGCTAAAAATCAAAGATATTTTGAGTAAATTTATGATGTGAAATCACTAATCATAGTTTTTTGTAAAAATCCAATACTTGGGAGGACAAAATCTCGATTGGCAAACAAGATTGGGAAGCATAAAGCTTTAGAGGTCTATAAATATTTATTAACACACACTACAGACTGTGTAAAAGAGTCTGGTTTCTCATCTGCCGTTTTCTACAGTGAATTCATTCCCGAGACTGATCTTTGGGATAACGTTGCTCAACATAAAATGCTTCAAGTAGGTTCTGATTTAGGATCAAAAATGCAATTTGCTTTTCAGTGGGCTTTCAACAAAGGTTATGAGTCTGTATTAATTATCGGAAGTGACTTATGGAGTTTAAAACCAAAGGATATTGATTTATCATTCAAGTTGCTGCTAAACCATGATGTAGTCATTGGCCCCGCAAAGGACGGTGGCTATTACTTGTTAGGATTAAAGCAGATGAGAGATATTCTTTTTAAGAGCATACCCTGGAGTACTGATCAAGTTTTGAGTAAAACTTTAAATGCGTTAGAAGGAAATGATGTGTTTCTTCTCGAAGAAAAAAACGATATAGATGTTTTAGAAGACCTTGAAGATCACCCTGATTTATTAGAAAAAATTAGACCACATGAATAGGATAGAAAAATTAAAAGAATCAATCAGATTCATTAAAGAAAGAGGAATAGAATCAACTGAATTTGGAATCATTCTTGGGACGGGTCTGGGGGGATTGGTCGAAAAAATTAAACCCATAATCGTTCTTGATTATGAGGAAATACCACATCTTCCGCTAACGACAGTTTCTTATCATAATGGGAAATTGATTTACGGAACATTATTCGGAAAGAAAGTTTTAGTCTTTGATGGCCGTTTCCATCTTTATGAGGGTTATGATTTTTTTGAAATCACCTATCCAGTAAGAATAATGAAAATGCTAGGAGTGCAAAATTTAGTAGTAAGTAATGCTGCTGGGGCTATCAACCTTGAATTCAAAAAAGGAGAAATCATGTTAATAAAAGATCACATTAATCTTCAAGGAAGTTCTCCACTTGCAATGAAAAATATTGAGGACTTTGGAGAAAGATTTGTTGACATGAGTCAAGCTTATGATAAAAAATCAATCGAGATTCTTAAAACAATCGCTAGTGAAAATGACATTATAATGCATCAAGGTGTCTATGCGGCTGTGGTTGGTCCCCAACTAGAAACTCCCGCGGAGTATCGCTACCTTAAAATCATTGGAGCCGATGCAGTAGGCATGTCGACAGTACCCGAAGTCATTGTTGCCAATCAATTGAAAATATCCGTAATTGCATTTTCGGTGTTGACAGACTCTTGCGACCCTGACAACCTACAACCGATTAATATTCCTGAAATAATGGACATGGCTAAGAAAGGAGAAAATTCGCTTATCTTGTTACTAGAAAAATGGATGTCAAGAATTTAATTTATAAATTAAAAAATGGAATACTTAAAAACCACGCATGATGTATATAAAGAGGCTGCAATAACACCAGACGTAGGGCTTTGTTGTATATCCACTCCCCTATGGAAATTACCGGGTTTAATTATACCAATTCGGATGCAAGAAATGAATTACGGGTGTGGTAGTACAGTACATCCAAGGGATTTAAGTGGGAATCCAAAGGTGCTTTATGTAGGAGTTGGTGGTGGAATGGAGTTACTACAGTTTGCATATTTCTCACGAAAAAAAGGAGGGGTTGTTGGAGTTGATGTCGTAGATGAAATGCTGGAAGCTTCAAAGGATAACTTTAAACTCGCTGAAAATGAAAACAATTGGTTTAAATCGGATTTTGTTACCCTTAAAAAAGGGGACGCTTTGAACCTTCCTGTTCCAGATAACAGCATTGATGTAGCAGCCCAAAACTGCCTTTTTAACATTTTTAAAATGACAGAGTTGAAGCAGGCTCTAAAAGAAATGTATCGCGTGCTAAAAACAAATGGACGACTCGTAATGAGTGATCCGATTTGTGATCAGCCGATGAATGAAACCTTAAGGAATGACGATAGATTGAGGGCCTTATGTCTATCGGGTTCCATACCTTTAAAAGAATACATTAAAATGTTAACTGATGTTGGCTTTGGAACGATTGAAATTCGTGCTAAACGACCTTATCGCATTTTAGACCCGCTAAACCACCCTACCGACGAATTGATTTATATTGAGAGTGTGGAAGTTTGTGCCATCAAAAATCCGATGCCTGCGGATGGACCCTGTGTTTTCACTGGAAAAACAGCGATTTATTTTGGTTGTGAAGATTATTTTGATGATGGTAATGGCCATGTGCTTTTACAAAATCAGCCTCTCGCTATTTGTGACAAAACAGCCAATTCGATAGCAGAATTATCTCGAAAAGATATTTTTATTTCACCTGCAACATTCCATTATGACGGTGGAGGATGTTGCTAAAAATTAATTATTATGCTCAAAATCTCATTCTTACTGACCTTATTTTTAACGCTTAATTTTACTCAAAAAAACATCCACGAAAGATGGGATCAACAATTAAAAAAATTCGTTTCCGAAACCGGTAAAGTAAATTACAAGGATTGGAAAAGTTCAATTTATGAAGTTGATTCCTACCTTGAAGCTTTGAAAAATCATCCGCCTCAAGAATTTTGGCCAAAAAACGATGTAATAGCCTATTGGATAAATGCTTACAATGCATTGACGGTTCAATTGATCCTTCAAAACTATCCTTTAAAAAGCATAAAAGACCTGAAAGATCCATGGGGTCGAAAGGTTATTGAAATAGAAGGTAAATCCTACAGTTTGGGTGAAATAGAACATGAAGTGCTAAGAAAAATGAATGAACCAAGAATTCATTTTGCTATAAACTGTGCTTCGGTTTCTTGCCCTAAGCTTTTAAACGAGGCTTTTAGAAGTTTGAAATTGGAGCAACAACTCTATCGCTTAACCTGTGATTTTTTGTCTGACAAATCCAAAAACCAGCTTAATAGTAAAAAGACAATGCTTTCTAAAATTTTCCAATGGTATGTGAAGGATTTTGGTTCTTTTGATGATCGGATTAATTTTTTAAAAAAATATGGTGATGAAACAATTAATAATAAAACAAGCTTTAGGTATTTACCCTATGATTGGAATTTAAATGAGTGAACAGCTTTCCATTATTATTCCGGTGCATAATGAAAGTAAGCATATTCTTCATTTTTTAAAACATCTACAAACCCAAGCCTCAATAAAACACGAAATAATTGTTGTGGACGGAGAAAGTACTGATGGGACTGTTTCTTTGATAAAAAGTCAAAAAGAAATCACCGTAATTCAAGCAAAAAAAAGACGTGCAATACAGCTAAATGAGGGTGCTAATCACGCAAAAAATGAATGGCTTTTCTTTGTTCATGCCGACACAATGCTACCTTATCATTTTGATCGATTACTGATTAAAAACTTGAAAAACAAAAAAACAGCAAGGTGTTTTTCGTTGAATTTTGATCTTGATCACTTCTCTTTAAAAATTGCAGCACTGGGAAGCCGTCTAAATATTGCTTGGTGTCGTGGTGGAGACCAGACGCTGATGATTCACAAAGAGTTATTCAATGATCTAGAGGGGTTTGATGAACAATATGATATTGCTGAAGATTTACTTTTATGCAGAAAGATTTATCGCCATGGTAATTTTGAAATTTTATCGAAATCCGTAATTACGTCTGGAAGAAAATTCTTTCAAAATGGTGTTTTCAAAACTCAACTAAGACATATCGTTGTAAGAATAATGATTTTTTCAGGGTTGAATTACAAAAAACTGAACGCTTATTCTAAAAAGTGGTGATCATCATTTAATATACAAACGTATAATAAACACCAAAAACTATCTTGTACAGGAAACCGCTGGTGATAATGAAAATTAACAAATAAAGAACGCCAGAAAAGAAACTTAAGCCTTCTGAAGAGGCTTTAATGAGTTTATACCCTAGAAAGAAGCAGGCGATTACATAGATAATCCATAACAAAACGATCATAAGTAGGTTTTTTAGATTGTTGATTTAGGTAATTCTGACACAAAAGGGGGGCTGCTTGCAAAATTGACTAAAACCATATCAATTTACAAAAAGTAGTTTAAAATAATTAACTTGCAATGAGATGAAAGATTTCCCCAAAAAAAACATCGTGATTTTAGGCAATGGAATTTCAGGTATTACTGCTGCACGTCACCTAAGAAAAAGAACCGATCGCCCAATCACAATAATTTCTGAAGAACATCCTTATTTTTTTTCAAGGACGGCACTCATGTATGTTTATATGGGACATATGCCGTTCGAAGCAACACAGCCTTACGAAAATGATTTTTGGAAAAAAAATAATCTCAATTGTATTCAAGCTAGAGTTAAAAACATAAATGGTCGAAAAAAGTATTTAGAATTTAAGAATGGCGAAACAATGTCTTTTGATGTTTTAATAATCGCAAGTGGATCAAAACCCAATCAACTCAGCTGTCCTGGCAATGATTTAAATGGTGTGCATGGCATGTATCACAAACAAGATTTAGACCGTTTGGAATCCTTGAGTCATTCAATTAAAAGTGCCGTGATTGTTGGAGGAGGACTGATCGGAATAGAGCTCGCAGAAATGCTGCACAGTAGAGGTAAGAAAGTAACTCTAATTGTTAGAGAAAATAGTTTTTGGAACAGGGTTCTACCAGACGCTGAATCAAAAATGATCAATTCACACATCGAAGCGCATGGTATCAGGCTGCTACTCGAAACGGAATTAAAAGCCATCATCCCTAGCGAGCAAGGAGGTGTTAAAGAAGTTATAACCAATAAAGGAGAAGTGATTCCTTGTGAATATATTGGATCAACTATAGGTGTCAGTCCCAATGTTGATTTTTTAAAAGACAGTGGAATTGCTTTGGGTAGAGGCGTATTGGTTAATTCCTTTTTAGAGACCAACCTGCCAGATATTTATGCCATCGGAGATTGTGCTGAACAAACACAACCTCAAAAAAATCGCAGACCCATAGAGGCTGTTTGGTATACAGGAAAAATCATGGGAGAAACTCTTGCAAACACTCTTTGTGGCAAGCGAAAAGAATACCTACCAAACCATTGGTTTAACTCTGCTAAATTCTTTGATATCGAATATCAAACCTATGGACGAGTTGAAGCAGATCCTGATCCCAAAGAACAAAAGCAGTTTTATTGGCAGCATCAAAATAAGAATCAATTATTAAGATTAAGCTATCATCCAGAAACTGAAATTTTACAGGGCGTCAACGTTATGGGAATCCGTATGCGTCATAAAATATTTGAACAGTGGCTTGATCAAAACAAAACCTTGGAAGAAGTAGTTGACAGGTTGCAAGAAGCTTATTTCGATCCTGAATTTTCTAAAAATCCGATTGCTAAAATAAAAGCGGATTTCGCAATAATTAAACAATAACATTCTCAAATGGTCAATAAGAAATCATTATCACAAAATACAGCACTCCTTCTGGGTTTTTTAGGCTTGCTCTTATGGTCAAGCTCTTTTTGGATTGAATATCAAAACAAAACATTAATGCTTAGCATTGGTTTCCTAATGATGAGTATTGGAGTTATTGGGTATTCCTATTCATTATACTTTACAAGTTTGGCTGGGATTAGAAACAATGGCGTGTGGTTTTCTTCATTGGTTTCAAGAAGTATATGGGGTTGGTTATTGGGCTTGGTACTAACAGGTTTCTACGTCCTTCTTTACTTTTATCCCGAATTCCTAGGATACAATGAGGCAGGAAAAAGTTCGGGTCTTGTTGCTTTCTTTGATCCCCTAAGTGTTTTATTAAATGGGAAACCTGCCACCCAGTGGTTTCTCTACGGTACGGTTTATACTCTAGCAATTATATTATTTGGTATAAAATTTATTTTTAAATACAGGAACAATCGCTATCAAGTTTTTAGGACAATTTCTGTGATTTTCTTTCAGTTAGGGTTTGCTTTTTTAATTCCTGAAATCCTTAGTAAACTTAATCAAGATCTTCCTTATTTTTCTAAAGATCTAAAGAACATGTGGCCTCTTAATTATTATTTCTTTGAAGACTGGCACTTCAACAACATGCTAAACGGCGGTAACTTGGGTCTCTTTATTTTAATTTTCGGACTATTGATGATGTTTGTTATTTCACCAATCTTAACCTATTTTTTCGGAAAACGATGGTATTGTTCGTGGGTATGTGGTTGCGGTGGATTGGCTGAAACTGCGGGCGACCCATTCAGACAACTGTCTAGTAAAAAAATAAGTGTTTGGAAGTTTGAAAGATGGATGATACATGTCGTTTTGGTCTTTATTTTCATCACGACCATTGCCGTAATTTGGACTTACTTAGGTTCAGAAACAAGTGGGGAGACTTTAACCCGGAAATATTTTGCCAATGTGATTATTGGCTTTCTAATTCTATTAATATTGGTCATTCTCGTGTGGGGAAGAAAAGAACTAAATAAGGATGCTGTAAATACCATAATCAGCATTGCAACCATATTGATTTTTGTGATTATTTGGCAAAGTAAATGGAATCAAGAAAATTTAATGTTTGTCGATAGTTATAGCTTGAGAAAATGGTATGGTTTTGGAGTTGGTGCTGCTTTTTCAGGAGTTTTAGGTGTTGGTTTTTACCCGATCTTGGGAAGTCGTGTTTGGTGTCGATTTGGATGCCCAATGGCAGCAATACTTGGGCTGCAACAACGTCTGCTCTCCCGCTTTAGAATTACAACCAACGGAGGACAATGTATTTCTTGCGGAAACTGCTCTAGCTACTGTGAAATGGGCATTGACGTTCGTTCCTATGCACAAAATGAAGAAAACATTGTAAGATCATCATGTGTTGGTTGTGGAATCTGTGCAACAGTCTGTCCAAGAGGAGTTCTTAAATTAGAAAATGTTAGTTCAAAAAATCGTTATTAAAACCAAATCTTTTGGATGATTCTAAAATAGGGGTTATCATCCCTGCTTATAACGAAG
>Ga0129324_10000831_pt1 | contig 21344 bp, 20 predicted proteins | sample CPBDNA_7_FD_96879 | JGI IMG/M metagenome (GOLD analysis project Ga0129324, IMG submission 96879) | Freshwater to marine salinity gradient microbial communities from Chesapeake Bay, USA - CPBay_Spr_15_0.2_DNA | ecosystem: Environmental > Aquatic > Marine > Coastal | place: USA: Chesapeake Bay... | reverse complement strand
TAGCGATCATTGAGTCATAAAAAGGCGTAACTTTATAACCAGAATAAATAAAATCATCCACTCTCACACCAAAACCTGCTGGTCGATGATAGTGGAGTATTTCACCCGGACTTGGTGTACCAGTAAATGGGTTTTCGGCATTTATTCTGCATTCTAAAGAGTGCCCAGTGAATACAATATCCTCCTGCTTAAAAGATAGTTTATCACCCTGGGCAGAGAGTATTTGTTGAGCGATAAGGTCAATTCCTGTCCTTTGCTCTGTAACAGGGTGCTCAACTTGAATTCTTGTATTCATTTCCATGAAGTAAAATTTTTCTTCATCCTGATCGTAAAGGTATTCAACAGTACCAACAGAGTCATAGCCTACAAACTCTGCAAGCTTTACGGCGGAATTACATATTTCCGTTCTCTTGGCATCTGTAAGAACAGGGCATGGACTTTCTTCAACAACTTTTTGAAATCTTCTTTGAACAGTACAGTCTCTTTCACCCAAGTGAACTACATTCTTATGCTTATCAGCGAGTATTTGAACTTCGACATGTCTCGGATTGGTAATATATTTTTCAATGAAAAGGGTATCATCTCCAAAACCAGCTTTTGCTTCCGCTTTGAGCCGTTGGATATTTACGAGAAGTTCAGATTCTTTTTCAATCTTCTTCATTCCTCGACCACCACCACCAGCGGACGCCTTTATTAGGACAGGAAAGCCCATACTCTTTACTTGATTTTTGATTTCATTATCGGTTAATTCATTAACCTTTATTGGCTTTAGGATAGGAAGTCCTGCACTCTCTGCAATTTCTTTCGACAATATCTTGTCACCCATTCTTTTTATACAATCAGTATTGGGTCCGATAAATGAGATCTTCCACTTTTCGCAAAGGCTGGCAAACTCTCTATTTTCACTGAGAAAACCAAAACCTGGATGAATGGCATCAGCTCCAGTTATTTCTGCTGCTGAAAGAATCGCTGGAATGTTCAGGTAACTTAAAGAAGACTTTGCGGGTCCAATACAAACCGACTCATCGGCCAGTTTTACATGTAGAGAATGCTCATCTGCAGTTGAGTGAACGCAAACAGTTTCGAGACCCATCTCTCTACAAGACCTTAGAATTCTAATGGCTATCTCACCCCTGTTGGCGATCAGAACTTTTTTAAATTTCATAGGTCACCTAAGGTTTAAGACGAAATAGAACCTGGCCAAATTCAACGTAGGTTTCATTCTCTACACAGATTTCAACAATTTCACCATCAGCTTCACTTTCAATTTCATTCATTATTTTCATAGCTTCAACAATACACATTCCCTGTCCCTTAGAGACTCTATCTCCTTGCTTCACATAGGGACCAGCTTCAGGGGAGCTTGATCGATAAAAAGTACCAACAAAAGGTGATGTTACTTCTATTAGCCCAGAGTTTTTTGACGACTGTTTAGATTGTGAGTCATTAGTTCCAGGAAAGGAATTAAACGTTTGTGTTTGCGGATTGGGCTGCACATAAACGGGATTGTCGTTTGATAGTTTTACAGAGATTTTTTCATCTCCGCTTTCATACTTAAGCTCTGAGACACCTGCCGTTTTTGCATACTCTACAAATTCTTTTATTTTATCTAGTTTCATATCGACTCCAACTAAGAATTAACTCTCTCTACATACTCACCAGTTCTTGTATCAATTTTAAGAACTTCGCCTTGTTTTATAAAAAGTGGAACATTTATTTGAAGACCCGTCTCCATTATTGCTTTCTTTGTTCCACCTGTAGCCGTATCTCCCTTTAAACCGGGATCCGTCTCCTCAACCTTCAAGCTTACGAAGGTTGGTGGCTCAATAGAGATCGTTTTATGCTTATAATAAAGTACATTGAGGCGGATGCCTTCCTGTAAATAATACTTCATATCTCCAACCTGATCCGCTGGCACATGAATTGTTTCAAACGTACTTTGATCCATGAAATTAAAGCCATCTAAATCGGAATACATATATTCAACTTCTTTTTCTTCTAAGTCGGGCTTTACCACTCCTGTTGAAACACCTGATTTGTAAGTACGCTCTATAACTGAGCCATCTTCCAAATTCTTAAGGCGAACCTTCACAAAAGCAGATCCTTTACCAGGATTTGTAAAATCAGACTTTACGATTGCGTAGGGTTTCCCATCTACCTCAACCTTTAATCCCTTTTTTAAATCATTCGTCTGAAATTCCATTAAAATCTCCTAAACTTTCTCTAATAAAAATTTAAATGCTAACAAGTAACTATCCTTACCAAAGCCCTCTATGACACCTCTGCTGCCCGCTGAAGTAATCTTAGTCTTTCTAAACTCTTCTCTTGAGTATGTATTAGAAAGATGGACCTCTATTTTTTCGCCTTTAAATGATTTGATTGCATCAAGTAATGAAACACTTGTATGTGTTAGTCCTGCAGGGTTAATTATAATTGCATCAAAGTTTTCTGAGTGCGCAGCCTGAACCCAATCTATAAGATCAGCTTCACTATTTGATTGTCGCCACTCTGACTGGAAACTAAGTCCGGCCAAAGCCTTGCGAATATAATCTTCAATGTCTTTCAAAGTGTCCTTACCGTAGACCTCGGGTTCTCTATCACCCAAAAGATTTAAGTTTGGACCTCCCAATACTAGGATCTTCACCTGTACCACACCTATAAAATTAGTGCATCACGCTATCAGGGTATCTTGGGAATTGTAAAGAAGCGTGGAACAAGGAAAAAATCTTATAAAACTAAGACCTTATCTGCTCCTGGGCCTTTTGCCGCAGCAGCTCATGGAAGTCATCTAAGACCTCCGCGACTTTTAAGCTTGAGACTTCAATTTTTTCATCAGTAGAGTCCTTGGCCATATCAAAAGCGGCCATTAAATTTCCTCTGCCTTCATCTTTTGACTCATTGCAAAACTCGTCTTTATCATCACTCTCTTGGTCATCAGTATTTTTATTTTGAAGGGCCTTTAATTCCTGAAGCCTTTTAATTGTTTCTTCGTTGTCTGGCTGGATCTCGCTAATTTTTTCAAGAAGCTCGATCGCCTTTTCATTATGGCCTTGCTGTAAATATAGATCCACTAGTGTGTGGGTAATGACCGGCGTTGCCTTTTCTTCTATACTCTCTTCTTCAGCGCTATCTTCGTTAACTTTTTCTAAAGTCCAATCATCGACCTCATCCTCTTCTTCATCTACTATCGGTTTTCCTGGACTTAAGTCTACTTGGACCCAATCATCTAATGATCGGTCATTCTCTGGGCTGGGCTTTAGTTCTTCTACATTAAATTTTATTTCTTCTTTCGGTGTATAAATAACACCTTCCTCAAGCTCACTTTCGAGCTGTTCAACTTTTTGTGAAACCTCTTCATCTTTTGGTTGGAGAAAGAGTAGATACTTATAAGTATCTAAGGCTTCTTCCTGATTACCTGTTTTCTCAGCACTAACGGCAAAGATTTTTTGTAGCTTAATATTATCTCTATTTTGGGACACCAATGGGCGCAAGGTTGAGTAGCAGAGGGCATACTCCCCTTTGTCGACGTAACATTGTGCTAGGCTGAGGTATCCGAGAAGATAGTCTGGGTTATACCTTAATCCCTTTTTTAATGTATTAAAGGCATTATCAAGAAGGCCTACCTTTCTATAAGCTTCCGCGAGAGGTGCAAAGACTCGTGAGCGAGGATCCTCTTCAAGAATCCTTTCATACTTTATAATTAATGGACTTAGATTACCTGCGGCCAAACTTAAGTCCTCTCAATTAAACCAGCTTCTTCCTGATTAATAATTCTTGGAGTTATAAAAATGATTACTTCTCTTTTTGACGTTGATGGATTGTATTGGTTTCTGAATAACCAACCTAGAATGGGTATATCTTTTAAGTAAGGAATACCCGAAATAGATTCTCTTTTAACATATTCATAAACACCACCAATTACAATTGTAGATCCATTATCGACCAAGACATTCGTTTGAACCGCGTTCCCAGTTTTATTTGGTGGTAACTGTGCACTTACTCTTTCAGCAAAATCTTCTTTGGTTACTGATACCTTTAAGGAAATTGACCCTTCATTCGTTATCTGAGGCGTAACTGCGAGTTCTAAAATAGCTTCAGCTGTATCTGCCCCTGTTGTCGCCGTATCACCTGCCCCCGTTAAAACGAGATAAGCCTCTGTCCTTCTTGTTGTTAATTTAGCTTCTTGTTTATTTTGAGTTACAACTTTTGGTGAGGAAATAATCTTTCCTTTTGATTCAGACTCTAGCAGTTGTAGTCTAAAGTTAAGATCAAATATCCTGCCAAACTGAGAGATCGAAAGATTCATAATACCGTTGTTTGAACCACTAATTAATCCACCGGCCGTATTAAATGAAAACCCTGGCCCAGAGTTATTCGTTCCACCCGTTCCTGATTGGCCTACATTTGTAATGTCTGATGACTGCTGGCCAACGGGGTCGTAACTTATACCTAGACCATTTTCAAGTCCTAAAGTCTTTGAGTAACTTTCACTAACCTCTACTATTCTTGACTCAATTAGCACCTGTGGAGTTTGGGTATCCAGGACCTCTATAATTTTTCTGATCTTTTCAATTACGTCTGGCGTGTCTTTAACAATTAATGAGTTTGTTCTCTTATCCTCATTAACCTTTCCTCTATCTGCCGTAAGGTACTCTGTAAGAATGACCATCATGTCCGTTGTATTTGCATAACTGATAGGAAAAACTTTTGTAACAAGAGGTTCCTGTTTTAGATTTAAGAGTTTTGCTTCAGCTTCTCTTTGTTTATCTACAGTTGCAGTTGCAAGTGATTGAATCATTAGAATGATGCCATTCTTTTTTGCTACTAACTTATTTAAACCTAAGATAGTGTCCAGAGCTTGATCCCATGGAATATTTGTTAAATTCAAACTCAATGGGGCTAAGTTTTTAATGTCGTCAGTTAGAATTATATTAAAGCCTGAAGCTTCTGCTATCATTTTCAGTATTTCTAATACCGGTAAATTTTTAACATTGAGGGAAATTCTGGAACCGATATACTTTTTTCGTCCGGCAAGTGTTAAGTTTTCTAAAATATCTTCAACAGCATCTGATTTTGGAACTAAGAGCCTTCCGACATTTACTTCTTCACCACTCGCTTTCTCCTCAAAACTCTTAGCTTCAGTTATATCTCTTTGGTCGAATACACCAAAACGGTTTTCCACCTCCAAAACTATTCGATTGGCCTTTCTTTTTAGAACTGATCGAACATTGTCTCTAAGCTGAAGAGCGATCCTAGTATCTTCTACAGCCCCAGGCTTTGGGTAGGCCGAAACAAAAATAACACTTCCGGAAAATTCTGACGTATCAAAAGCTCGCATCACTCGTTCAGTGGCTTGCGCTCCCTTCACATCGATTATGATTTGCTTGTCATCAACTACAGAAAACTTTTTGGCCGCCACCTTATTACTATCCAGAACAATTTCTAGTTCAGAAATTTCTCCGACTTGACGAAAGTTTATCGCTCTAATTTCTGCTAGTTCTGTTTTAGGTTTTTCCTCAACGACGGCAGCAAGCTCATCTTGAGCTAGAAGTCCAAATGAGAACAGTGATCCCAATAGTAGAACACTTAAAATTCCTTTTTTCATAATTTACTCTTCCATAAGTAAAAGGACCGATCTTATCGTTAATTATAACATCTTAAGATTTTTTTGCGAATTTAATATAGTTAGAGGTTATCTGTTGAAACAGGAATAACCGTTTCAATATATTCATCCTGATCATATACATTTCTGATTTTCTCAACGAGAACAATGCCGCCCGGCACAATGGCTTTTACCTCTGCATTGTTTTCACCAATCTTCATACCCTCTTTAATCATATAGGTTTCTTTACTGGATTGACCTTCACCAGTACTTATTCTTGCAATCGCCCTACGATTTTTCCCTAAAAGAACTCCTATAATACGAATTTGTCCCAATGGAAAAGCTGTTATGGAAGGAAGGTTTGAATACTTTCCTTCTGTTAAATAACCACCGTAATTCTTTTTTCTTTTTCTTGATCTTCTTGAAGATTGTTTAAAAGGGTCTCTTAGATCTAGCGGGTTTTTAATTGTTGTTGCACCTTTTTGAAAGATAAGGCTTACTGGCTTAGATACCCGAGGTTTAACCTCAGGTTCCTTATCCTTCTCAATCTCCTGACCATACAGTGACATGGAAAGGAGTGAAGTAAATAAGAATAAAATATTTATCTTATTCATTATTTTTTACCTCTTTTCGGTTTTTTTACTTTTCCCTTCGGGCCTTTGCCGTCTTTAAACTTACTCTCTATGTCACTTATGCCACGATCTTCTTTGTGATCAGGATTGTAACGATAAGCCTCTACAACAACACGGGCATTAGTTAACTGAAAACGACCTCTCTGCTTGTCAGTAGAGCGCCTCAATTCCACTTCTCTTATATTAAGGAGCCTTTCACTTCCCCCAATTTTTTCAAAGAAGATTAAAAACTGAAGGAAGGTTCCTGTTGCAGTGAACTCATATCTCTTTGTTAAATAAAAGCCTTTATTTTCTTCTATGCCTGGAGAGAGAAAGATTTTCTTTATATTTAAACCTTCTGCAATCTTTTTAATCAAAGAGAGGTTTTCCGCATCTTTTATTGTTTCAGGTAGTTTCTTTTGTAACTTTTCAACTTCTAGTGCAACTAATTCAATATTTTTTTTCGCCTCTTCAATGTCCCGAAGATACGACTTAATTTGTTTTTTCTCTTTTTTCGCTCTATTTATTTGGCTTTGTATTTGAGGAATACTTGCTTCTAGACTGGTCATTTCCTCTTCATGGGTTTGGTATGTAGTCCAAGCCTCGAAAGCTCCGTAGGCTATAATCAAAATCCAAATTTTAGAAATTATTGTAACCATAACTTATTACTTTCCAGTGATGAAAGGGTCATAAACTTCAATGTTCCCTTGAATCACAAATTTTTCTTGTCTAAAACTCACACCTCTAACATTAGATTCTTCTGTCTTTGAATCTTTCAACTGCAGAGATTTACCAAAGAAAGCACTTTCATTCACGCTTGCTATAAAACCACCAATACTTTGATAAGACTCGGAACCGCCCTTAATAATAACTTCATCTTTGTCATTTAAGATTAATTCATCAAACCAAAGATCACTTGGTGTTGAGCGAGCTATTTTCTCCAATAGATAACGAGGATTTGTTTTTATCCCAATAATTTTATCTACCCGAGCTGATCTTTCTTTAAGTTTATTTATCTGCTGGTTAAAAGCCGTAAGCTGGTCTTTAACACCTTTATTTTTTTTCAAATCTCTTTTTTCTTTTTGAAGTCGGGAACGTAACTGCTGAATTTCTATATCTTTAATTTTCTTTTGTTCAGCCAATTGTTCTTGTAAAAATGTAACAGGATAGGTTGCCAATAAATAAGAGATCACAAGACTTTTCCAGGGAAGCTTACCTAGGTCCACACCAAGCACAACGGGTGCTTTAAAGGTACTCTTCTTTTCTAATAGATTAATTTCTATCATATTAGGTTTTTCTCATTGCAAGTCCGATGACCTGAACGCCTTGATAAGCAATTTGGTTAATTTCCTCTTCACTAAAATTCTTTTCTTTATATGAAATGGCATCAAACGGATTTAAAACACTTACATCAACCCCCAAAAGGGCTTCTAGTCCCTCGAGTATCCCAGGTATTAAAGCGCTACCGCCTGTTACCAAACAAGAAACAAGAGATTCGTCAGAAGTGGAGCTTATATAAAAATCTATTGTCTTTTTAATTTCGGAGAAGAATGTCTCTACAACATCATCAATAATTTCTAAAATTTCTTCTGGAAGGTTTCCGTTTTCATCACCCGTTATTTTTAAGTCTTCGGCTTCATGATAGTTAACTCCCATTTGCCGTTGAATCTCCTCAGTGATCATAACTCCGCCAACATTCATTTCCTTGGTAAACACAATCATTCCAGCTTTATAAATTATAAAGTAGGTCGTTTGTGCACCCATATCCAAGATAAGGTAACTATTTTCTCGATTATCGAGCTTATCACCCATAACAAGTTCAAAGACATTTGTTACTGCAAGAATACCAAGGTCAGCAATTTTAACTGCCCCACCCGCTTCTTCTACCAATTCTCTAAAGTTGAGGATTACATCTTTTTTAGCAGCACCTACAACGACATCGACTCCACCACCCTCATTCTCACCGACCATATGATAGTCGACAGTGGATTCTTCAATATCAAAAGGTAAATACTGTTCTGCCTCCCAAAGGACTTGGTCTTCAACTTCATCTTCAGTTCCGCCTGCCAACTGTAACTTTCTAGCAACAGTATTTGGCCCTGAAATCCCTAGGCAACATATCAAAGGACTTATGCCTGCCTGATTAGCGGCTTCAACAATTGCAGCTGTTATCTCTTCAGGTTTTTGAATTTCATCTTCAATAATGGCGCCTTCAGGTAAATTAATTTGTGAATATTTACTAAGAGTAAAATTTCCGTTCTTACCATCTAGAGTGGCAATTTTTACCGCACTTAATCCAATGTCTACCCCGGCAAGGTTCTTCCCTGACAGAAGGAATGATTGCATTACCTTTGTAAATTCTTTTTTCACATCCAAATGGAAATACCTCGTGAGTCAAAGCGTCAATGTCAATTATAACTAGCCTAACCATGTAATTTCAAGAAATTAGTAGCCTAAGGGTGACCTAAAATTAGCCCCATAAACCGAGCGAAATACTCCGGTAAAAATATTTGTACCGAAGCCACAAGAATAATAAATGGACCAAAAGGTATCGGAGTTTTTCTATCAACAACTTTTAATAGAATCAGACTTGCTCCAATTATGGCCCCAACAAAGCAACTAAGAAATATATTATGAATAATACCGATTGGACCCAGGTATAGGCCTAGGGCCCCAAACAGCTTTATATCCCCACCACCTAAACCAACCTGACCTTTTATTAGATAGAATCCATAAGTCACACCAAGAGGAAAAAGAACACCAATGGCCGCGCCAGTGGCCCAATAATAAGGACCTTTTGTGTAAACAACTGCGCAAAAAAAGATTAAAGAGAGGTAAATATTTATACTATTTGGAATTAATTTATGACGCAAATCAATGAGTACTATTGAAAGAAAAGAAGAAAAAACGGAAACATAGAAAAAATACGACCACAGATTGTTAAGTTCTAAAGAGTTTGGAGTTATGAATAGTGCAAAAACTCCCACAATCAATTCAATTAACGGATATTGAAAAGGAATTTTAAAATCACATTTAGAACATTTACCGCGCAAGAATAAATACGAAAGGATTGGTATATTCTCATACCAAAGAATTAACTTATTGCATCCCGGGCAATGGCTTCGACTTTTAGAAAGTGAAATTTTTCGGGGAAGCCTATAAATAACCGCATTTAAAAAACTTCCGATACAGATGCCAAATAGAAACGAAAATAATAACAACATTGTTTTTTCCACTTAAGAAAACTCTTTTTTAGAAATAACTAAAGAGGAAAGAATTAAAAATAAAGCAATCCAAAAAGATGCATAGATAAGAGAAGAAAATAATAGATTAGTTTCTAAAAATTTCTCATAAAGTACGAAATTCTTAATATTTAATCTAGAAAAATCAGGCGCTACTTTTGAATAAAAATCCACGATCCCTCGTAACATATGATCATTTCCATAAAGGCTCGTTTCGCGAACAGACTGAATACCATGACCTGCAATAAAGATCGTGAGAGTACTTAGAACCGCTATTATGTTATTCGATATTAATGAGAAAAATACAACAATAAACATCACCAATAAAGACTCTAAATATATGTATAGCAACGACCATGGAATTAAGTAGTTATAGTGACCGTCTAGTAGAAAATAGAACAAAATCAAAATTGAAAACAATAGCATTATATTAATAAGTAAAATTCCCGCTAAACCCATCATTTTACCGATTAAAAAGGTAGTGCGAGATACTGGACGACTTATAACCATATATAAGGTTCTACTTGCGATCTCTTTTTGAATTAATGTAGCTCCCAAAAATAGTGCGATTGCTGTCCCACTTAAAGATAGGGTACCGAGACCAATATCGAGGGTCACTTTATTGGCAACCCCATAACTAAACTCAGAAACAACATACGTTACCAAGAAGAGGAAAAAGCCCAAGAATAAGATATTTACCAATATCTTACTTTGATATATTTCTTTGAATGTTTGAGCCGCTATATATAATACGTTCACTATAGACCCTTCTCTTGATCAGTTTTATATATAATTTCCTCTAGAGATAGGCGCTCCAAGACAAGCTCCTGAAGGTCACCGCCCTTTTTATATAGGTCTTTGAGAAAGAGCTCTTTTTTATCTACCGGTATTAATGCTTGATATGTATTCGATAATTTATTGTAGACTTTTATATAATCGCCAATATGCATGGGCTCACTATCCGAGGAAAAGGCAACTCGAAAGTTTTTAGATGTTTGATTGTTTATTAATGCTTCCATCGGTCCAGAGTAAAAGAGCTCGCCCTGTCTTATTACAACAAGACTGTCACAGATCTCCTCGACATCGCCAACGATGTGGCTGCTGAAAAATATAGTGACTCCACTTTTATTTAAGTCGATCAATATATCTTTAAACTCTCGGCGTCCTAGAGGGTCAAGGCCTGATAAAGGTTCATCCAAGATAATAAATTTAGGGTTATGAATTAGTGTTGAAACAAAACCAAGCCTTTGAAGCATGCCTTTTGAATAACTTCTAATTTTCCTATCAAAAGCAAAGGAGATTGATAGACGATCACCCCAAGTTATCATTCTCTCGCGAATGAGGCTCATGGAAACTGATTGTAGTCGCCCCAAGTACTCGCAAAACTCTTTACCTGTCATATGTGGGTAAAAATAAGGTGCTTCAGGGAAATAACCTAGATTTGACCTTATCTCTTCAGCCCCTTTTCCCATTTTGGGATTAAAGCTAATATTACCGGAGTCTATTTTGATAAATCCCAGAGTAGCTTTGATGGAAGTAGTTTTTCCCGCTCCGTTGGCGCCCAAAAAGCCGCATAGAGAACCTTCAGAAACTGAAAAACTCAATTGTTTTACTACTTCTTTGGGTTTTTTCCAAAAGTCATCTCTAAAAGATTTTGAGACATTGTCAAAATTAAGCATTTAAACCTTTGACTGTATAATCTAATATAATAGTAATGATGCTCGAAAATACAAAAAAATACAACTCAAAGACATTATTAATAAAGCTAGTGGCACTGGCCTCCTGTGTAATTGGTATCTCTAATTTTCATGACCAAAAATCTTTTCCCAAGTTTGAACTCTCACCTCAAGAATCAACCGTTCATATTAATGAGAACTTTTTAAAAATTTTCAGCCTTGGGCAAACACGACTTCTCTCTAGCATATTATGGTCTGAAACTCTTCTACGCGCTGACCTTAAACATTATGAAAATAAAGATTTAAATAATTGGATGTTTTTAAGACTAAAGCTTATTACCACCCTCGACCCTTACTTTTATGTAGCCTATTTATATGGGGGGGTTTATTTGAGTATTATTAAGGATGACCTTCTTGGTGCCAGCTATATTTACAACAAAGGTCTACAAAATTTTCCAGACGACTTTGATCTTAATTTTAATGCTGCCTTTCATTTTAATTATGAAGTGGGTGACTTTCTAAAAGCCGTTCCCTTGTTAGAAAAAATCAAAAATCACCCGAGGTCTACTCCTGCCATTAAGAGAGTTTTATCGCGACTAAAAGCTGAACAAGGTAGTCTTGATGACTCCTATCTAATTATAAGAAGTCTTTATCAAGCGGCCCCTGCAGACTCCGAAATACAAAGAAAATACGAAAGAAACCTATTCAGTATTAAAACGGAAATGGATTTAAATTGCTTAAATTCTCAAAAAAGCAACTGTTCAGAAAGAAACCTAAAGGGAATTCCTTATGTCAAAGGGAGTGATGGCAAATGGGTATCACCCTCTAGCTGGAAGCCTTATAGAATTAAGAATAAAAAAGGCCCTCAAAGAAATTGAGGGCCTGAACGCTAAAAACTTTTAATGTTATTTTTTTTAGTAACCTCTGTTAACTTCCACAAGAACCTTGTTTTCATTAATGGCCCATTTTGATGACTCTGCAACAGTTTCCTTATCCGGATCAATCGGACCAGCTGCTCCTGCTATAAAGTATGACCCACCCGAATGAACTGACACAGCACCAATCGCGGTACCGGATCCGGCAATGGCATTATCTAAACAGGCCGTATTTGCAGCACAAGCACCAGTAGTTGTTGCTGCTGTCGTAATTCCGTTTATGTAGGCAAGTGTGGCACTTTGACCACCAACACTTTTGACACCCAAGCCGTAATGTTGGGTAGCGACACTACCGGCCGTACATTGCCCACCGTTGTTAACAACAATTGCTTGGGCAGCATCTTGAGCGGCACCAAATCCAACTGCATAATAGTTAGCTGCGATTGGAAAAGAATAACCAGCATCAAATAAACAAGGTGCAAATGCATCGTAATCAGATTGAAGTGAAGTTAGAGCAGAATAAATTGCAGATAATTGTAATTTTGCTTCAGATGTTTTTGTTTTGGCTTGATAGCGTTTGAAGTTAGGAATAGCAACTGCTGAGAGAATACCAATAATCGCAACAACAACCATAAGCTCCACAAGGGTAAAACCCTCTTCTTTGTTCATTAACTTTTTCATAAAAACTCCTTAAATATTGAAACCATTAAGAGGCTCCAAAAGTTAAACTCTTTCACTTAAAGATCTAGAGGTATCTCTAAATGATTAAACCCTAAAATTGATCTGCCTAGTTTGAACCCCAGGTATAGTTCCAAGCGATTCAGTTGAAGCAAACTGTTTTAGATGTTTCTATTTTATCCCGTATCGGAAAAACTCATCAAAAAAGTTTGTCTTAATTATAAATAATTTAGATTTTGAAGTAATTTCAACCACTTATGCTGCTTATTCGCCCGCAGACATAAACATTGGCAAATACATCGCAACTAGGATTGTGGCAATCATTCCACCCAAAACGACAATAATTAATGGCTCTACCATTTTTGTCATTGTATCGATGAGGGCATTAACCTCATCTTCAAACACTTCGGAAACTTTATCCAGCATATTATCAATCTGTCCTGTTTGCTCACCAACCCGTACCATCTGACATACCATATCGGGGAAATACTCAATCTTCTCAAGAGGCTCTGTTAGTGACTTACCTTCAATTATTTTTTTACGAACCTCAGTAAGATCCTTACCAATAACGCCATTATCAATTGTTTCAATACATATATCGAGTGCATCTACCAAAGAAACACCGGATCCCAACATTGTGGAAAGTGTTCTTGAAAAGGCAGCGAGGTTCCCTTTAATGATAATTTCTCCAAAAATTGGAACACGCATAAAGAGGTTATCGTATATTAGCTTACCGCTTGGTGTTTTAACGAAAGAGCTTATTGCAGCTCCAGACACAATAAAACCTGGAACCATATACATGGACCAAGCGCCAAGAAAGTCAGAGGTATCTATTACAAATTGAGTAATGGCAGGAATGGCCTGACCCGTATCTGTTAGCATCGAAACAAACTGAGGCACAACAAAGACCATCATACCCCAAATCACTAAAAATCCGATGAGAGTAACAATTACGGGATAAGTCATGGCAGACTTAATTTGAGCTTTAATTTTCTCTTGTTTTTCTAAGTGAACAGACAATTTATTTAAGATGGTATCGAGAATACCACCAGCTTCACCGGCCTTAACGAGGTTACAATAAAGTTTATCAAAACCCTTTTGTTCACGCATTGCCTCTGCAATTGTTTTACCCTCGCCTACATCAGCACCAATACGCTTTATTGCTCTTTTCAAAACGGGATGTTTTTGTTGCTTATAAAGGATTTCTAAGGATTGAATGATAGGTACACCAGCATTAACCATAATCGCTAGCTGCTTAGTAAAGCGCATTAACTCTTGAGGGCCAAAAGGTTTTGAAAGACCCTTTTCAACCATCCACTCACCGATATCGAACTCTAGAAGGGAAGGTGGAATGACTCTTTTTGGACGCAGGCCTTTACCTCGAAGAATTCTTCTTACTTCTTTTGCGGTTCCCGCCTGTACTGTTCCGGCTTCCCGGCGGCCATCTTTACTTATGGCCTCATAGCGCCAATTTCCCATATCCCTCTATACTATAACGATCTTGTTTTAATACCAAGTTGCTTTGCGAGCTCTTCTGGTTCGGTGGCGTGGCTCATGGCCGCCTCACCATCTAGAAGACCACTTTCTACAAAGCGCCTTAAACTTTGATTCATCGTTGTCATGCCTGTTTTATCTTGTCCTATTTGCATCTGAGAGTAAATTTGATGAATTTTATCCTCTCTAATAAGGTTTCTAATTGCAGGAGTTGTTCTCATTATTTCCATCGCACAAACTCTTCCCGGATCAAATGTTTTGGGAATCAGTTGCTGGGCCACAACACCTTGAAGAACAAATGATAATAGAGTTCGTACTTGGTCCTGTTGATCGGCTGGAAAAACGTTAATAATTCTATTTATCGTTTGTACACATGAGTTAGTGTGAAGTGTTCCAAAAACAAGGTGACCTGTTTCAGCAATTGTGAGTGCCGCTTCAATTGTTTCAGCATCACGAAGCTCTCCAACTAAAACGATATCCGGGTCTTGCCTCAATAATGATTTCAATGCATGACCAAAGTCAGTCGTATCCGACCCAATTTCCCTCTGATTAACAATACAACCTTTATGTGGATGAACGAATTCGATTGGATCTTCTAATGTAATAATATGTCCTGATTCATTTTCATTAAGTCGGTCAATCAAAGCGGCCATTGTCGTTGATTTACCAGAACCCGTTGGTCCCGTAACAAGTATAAGCCCGTTACTTACATCAGTCATTTCAACTAATACGTTAGGAAGGTTAAGCGTTTTAAAATCAGGAATAATGGAAGGAATTTGACGAAATACTGCGGCACATCCACCTTTTGAATAAAATACGTTGGCCCTAAATCTTGCCAAGCCTTTTATACCAAAGGAAAAATCCAGCTCTAGATTTTTCTCAAATTCGTTTTTCTGCTCTTCTGTTAATATTTGGTAAATGAGGCGTTTAGTATCAGCGGCTGTTAACGCCGGTATTTTAACTCTGACGATTTCTCCGTTAACTCTCAGTCCGGGAGGTGTGCCAACGGTTAGATGAAGGTCTGATCCGCCATTTTCGACCATAAGCTTAAAAAGCTGCTGGATCTTAACGTTATCACCAATGCCTACCTGTTTAGTCTTAGTAACACTATTATCAGAACTCATATTTTTACCCTAAAACTTATCAGAAGCAGAGTTCATAACTGCCTCTTCTAAAGTCGTTAACCCTTGAGCCACCTTTGTTAAGGCGCACATTCTTAAAGTTTTCATTCCATCTTTTATCGCCTGCTTTTTAATTTCATCGGCACTTCCATTTTTCAATACGATATCTTTCACCATGGGGGTCATATCAAGAACTTCATAAATGGCGACTCGTCCCTTGTAGCCAGAGCCATTACAATACTCACAACCCTTTCCCTCATAGACCTTTATTTTCCCTGCAGAGCTTGGTGCATAACCGCACGCGATAAGCTCTTCCTCTGAAGCCGGTACAACCTCTCTACATTCAGTACAAATTCTGCGACAAAGCCTCTGAGCTACTACGACATTTAATGAACCAACTACGAGAAATGGTTCAATACCCATATTTAGTAGACGCGTAATTGTAGATGGGGCATCATTCGTGTGAAGAGTGGATAAAACCAAGTGGCCTGTAAGTGCGGCTTCAACAGCAATTTCCCCAACCTCTAAATCTCTAATTTCCCCAACCATGATGATATCGGGATCTTGTCTCAAAAAGGCCTTAAGGGCAGACGAGAAAGTAAGCCCCACATCTTTTTTCACATTTACCTGATTAATACCTTCTAAATTAAATTCTACCGGGTCTTCGGCAGTCGAAATATTTGTAGTCGTTTTATTTAAATCGGCCAAACCAGAATAGAGAGTTGTCGTTTTACCAGAACCAGTAGGTCCAGTTACAAGACACATCCCATACGGTTGATAAATACCATTCTTAAATACCTCTAACTGTTTGGCCTCAAACCCCAGTTTTGTCATATCTAGTTGGAGGTTTGATTGATCAAGAAGTCGTAATACTACTTTTTCACCAAATAATGTTGGTAGAGAACTCACACGATAATCAATCGGCTTTCCGCCAATAGATAGTTTAATTCTGCCATCTTGAGGCTTTCTTTTTTCTGAAATATCAAGTTGAGCCAAAATTTTAAGCCGCGAAATCATGGGCTTCATCAGCTTCATGTTTGGTTTCTCAATCTCGTGAAGCGTCCCATCTATTCTAAAACGTATTCTAAAAACCTTTTCATAGGGTTCCACATGTATATCAGATGCTTTTTTAATAAAGGCTTCAGCAAGTAGTCGGTTTACATAACCGATAACCTCTTCACCACTATCGTCTTCATTTATCGAATCATTATCTACTTGGTCCTCGGGACGAACTTCCTTTATTGTATGAAGTAGCTCATCAATAGACTCTGTAACTCTTCCATAAATTTTATTCCATGATGATATATTCGTAAGAATAAACTCAACCTGGTGCTGAAAAACCGTTTGAAGCTCAGCTCGAAAATTCATCGCCGTTGGATCATAAATTGCGACAGATACAGCTTTAGCTGTTTTCTGAATTGGTAGCACTCTAAACTTAACGACATCACTCTTCTTAATAAGTTTTAGAGTGCGTTCTTTAATCTTCGCTTTTGAGAGATCAATGAATGTAAGTTCATATTTTTCAGCAAGTAATTTAGCGAATTTAATATCATCAAAAAAGTCTAGGTCTAATAGACCAAGTTCAGATATCTCCTTTGGATCTTTGTCCAAAAGAAGATGGCGCATGTCCTTCGCAGGAATCATACCCGTCTGAGAAATAACTTCAGAAAATTCCTTTCTAAACATATTCACCCTAATAAAGTTTGTCTTATCTATGTTATCGGAAATACTGAATTTTAAACTTAAGGAAATTTAAATTGGGCTGATATTCCAAAAAGATAAGGCAAAACTTGCCTGTAAGGAAAGTAAATCTGTCCCTTCACGATAATCAAAGCGAGCTTCCTTTAAGTGATTATGTGGTGAAAATGAGTAATTCATGTCCCAGAAGAGAACATTCGTCGGTAACTTGGAATTGAAAATAAATTCTCGCGAACAACAGTTGATCAAAACTGTTTTCAATTCACTTGAACAATAATTCTCATAATTAATAAGATTGAGATCACCGTGAGATTTTCTAAACAGCACCTTATAAGTAAGGCCTAACTCTTCAAATACTATTTTAAATACATTACTCATATTACCAGAGCCAAGAATCAAAAACTCTGTGTTCGTAAAAGTCTTCACTATTTCTTTTGCTGCCAAGTAGTCAGTGTTTGTCGCCAAGACATACTCACCCTCACTCTTCATACAGTTAATGGCGCCAATTTTTTTCACAACGTCATCATTGATAACAACTTGATCTATAAATGACTTTTTAAATGGGTAAGTAATACTGAGGCCCAAAAAGCCCTGAGTAAATAAATTTTTGATCCGTGGGATTTCCTCGTAAGTGTCATAATCTAAGAGATGATAATCTACTGTTTCTCCTAAGATTTTCTCATACATCTCTTTTGATCGTGAATGCTTAATTGATCGGCCCAACAATCCTAACTTAAGCACCAAAGGACCTTCTCTGTGCGACATCTTTAGATATCTGGGCAATTAACTCATTAACTGAGTTAAATTTTTTCTCTTCTCTAATCTTTTTATAGAAATTTACCTGAATCTCTTCTCCATAAATATCCTGATCAAAGTCAAAAATATTTGTCTCAACATTTAAAGCATCATTGTTGTTAAAAGTGGGATTATTTCCAATATTTGTGATTGAGAGATAATCGCATCCCCTAAAAGTGCAAATCGTAGAATACACTCCCTTTTGAGGGGTTATTCTTGAGAAGTCGAACTCTATATTGGCTGTAGGAAATCCAATTTGCCTACCCCTACCAGCACCTTTAATTACGCGGCCCTTTAAAAAGAAAGGTCTGCCCAATATACTATTTGCCCCTTCCGGATCCCCCTCTGAAAGGAACTTTCTTGCTAAGCTAGAAGAATAGGTGCCCACATCTGTTTCAACTTTTTTCTGAACGATAACCTCAAGGCTGCGCCCCTTACAATAATCTGCGACAAAAGAGTGATCCCCTTCTTTGTTGGCGCCAAAGGCAAAGTCGTAACCAAGAAAAAATAATTTTAAGTGGTCATTTATTAAAATATGTTGATCCAAAAAGTTTGCAGGGGTTAAGGTACTAAAATCTCTCGTAAAAGGAAGCTCTACGAGAAACTCTATCCCCAGATTCCTCAATAGAACTTTTCGTTCTTCGTAAGTATTTAATAAAAAGGATTTTTCATTTCTTAAAATGGCCAAAGGGTGAGGAACAAAAGTCACGACAATTAGCTTCAAGCCTTTCTGTCTACACTCTTCTTTAATTTGTTTAAGTAATTTTTGATGACCGATATGTACACCATCAAAATTCCCAATCGTTAAACCATAATCGCTTGTCTCTGGAACTTCCTTTAATGACTTAAATACCTGCATTGCTCAACTCTTTTTTTAAGGACTTAAAGGCCGACGCCTTAAACCTAACCTTTTTCTTTTTAGCTTTATCGTATGAGAAGTTTTTTCTTTCAAGCGCATCTAGTAAGTCTACGAAATAGGACTTTTCGTTATTATTTAGATTACTTTTCTCCACGATCTCTTTGATAGTTTTATTTTCTGGATTACGATTTAACATATAGAGAAGCCTAGATAAAGTGGAATAATCTAAGCCCTTTTTACGAAGAGTCTTAATCAGCTCTTCTGCTTCTCCCTTGGTACTTGGTCCTTTTCCGTATTTAGCCAATAATTCAGTAAGCTGGATAAAGATGACAACGATAAGGGATATTGCAACCCATTTGTGCCAATTCAGTGGAATTGATTTCCAAGTCTCAGTAAAAAGAGGAGCTACATTACCAAATGTAATGTCTTTCACAGTATTTGACGTATTATCCACTTCATTCTGGGTGTTGCCGTTACCCGTACTATCAGGTGGATTAGAAACTTGGCCTCCGCCTCCACCTATGATTAGTCCTGAAATGCTCAGTGACTTTTCCTTGTATTCTTTACTCTCTGGATCAAAATAAGCAATCAGGATATCTCTTTGCGGGATCGTTACATTGGCCCTGGCCAAATAAGTATAATCAAACACTTTTCTACCCGAAGTGGTTCCCACCTCAAAAAACTCCCCCTTAGTATCGAATTGCTCTAGAGCTGGATCTTTGTATATTGCTGGTGCTTCCATTTTTTCTAAGGCACCTGGCCCAACAACTTCCAGTTTTGCTTCTATTGCTTCATTTACTACATACTTTTGCTTTGTGCTTATAAGACGAAATTCATGCTCACCAACAAGACCAGTAAAGTTGATCGGAATACCTTCTGTTGGTAAAGGTAGAATATTAATTTTAACCTTAGGAGAGCTAACACCCTTAGATTTAAAACGATTAAAAGATAAACCGAAACTACCAAAAGGATTGCCAGAACCACCAGCATATTGAACATTTAGGCGAAGAGGGTCAATAAAAACAGTTCCTGTTTTTTCAGGATAAACTCTTGCCGAGTACTTAAGACTTCTTCTATACACCGCTCCTTCATATTCTAAAGCCTCTTCTCTATCATCAACCTTATGAAACCTTTTGATAAAACCATTCAGTTTTGGAAAAGTTTTAAATTCAGTTTGTACGATTGGAGCCCGTGAATAGAGATAGTATTTAACATCTATACCTTCTCCGATATAGGCCTCCGTTTTACTTACCTCTGCCTTTAAGAAAATATTACGAGGTGTCTTCTTCTTACCTAATATTTTAATACGTACAGGTTTATGAGTTAACGACTGAGAGCCAATATCGACCTTTATGTTAGTAAGTCTTGCAGTACCTACTTTCTCTGAGATCATCTCATATACAAGTTTTATTCTTTTTGTTGAGGAAAACTTTCCATTGATAATGGATGTACTTAGACTAACCTCTTTTCGTCTACCTAAAACCTCTACACCGACTGGGTCAAAACTTACAAAAGGCTCTTCATCTAGTTCGGTTATTATTTCAAAAATAACATTAAAGGATTCTTCCTTAACAGGGTTAAGGGGATTTATATCTATCTTAAGTTGGCCCCAAGAATTAAATAAAAAGAATAAAAATATTATCGATATAACTCTCTTCATTACCAATCCTTTTTTTGATATTGGCGTGGTTCAGTTGTTGAAGTATCCAAATACTTTTTCTGCAAACTTCTATCGTCAGACATTATTTGTTTGATTAAACCAGGAATCTTCACCATTTTTCTCTTTTTTCGTATCTTATCTTGCCTTTCTTTCAAGGTTTCTCTTTTCGCTTGATCCTGCTTCTCTTTCTTTTCTTTGCCATCTTTACCGTCTGATTTTTTGTGATCTTTTTCTTTATCATCTTTCTTATCTTTTCCATCTTTCTCAGACTTCTCATTCTTATTATTTCCGGAGTCTCCTCCCTCGCCACTTTCTTTTTGTTTTTGCTTTTTCTTTTCCTTTTCTTCTTCTTTCTTTTGTTTCTGCTTTTGTTTTTGTTGAGATTTCTGTTTTTGAAGGGCAAGTAGCATATTTTGTCTTAATTCTGTCTTTTGAGTGTCTGTTAAGTTTATGGCTCCACTCCTGGCCTTCATCTGCAGCGTGCCCAAGACCCTTATTGCCTCTTCTGATTTTTTATTTTGAATTAAACTTATCGCATAATTATTAACATGCTCGGGCAATGCATTTTCTATATTTTCTTCATAAAGAACCTTAGCTGCTTCAGGTTCCTTTGATTGTAGTAAAATCTCTGCAAACTTTAGCTTTCCATTCTTGTCTAATTCCCCATTTTTTAGCTTCTCTTTTAATAATGTAACCTGTTCGGCCATTAAGTCTGAAGCATAGTTCCCCTTCACATTTAGAAGTATCAAAACCAAGCTTGCCAGTACGTATGAAGTTTTGAAATAAAGTAAAAAACTTAGAATCAATAATATTATTGCGGGTACTAAATAGGCTTCCACCATCACAGGTCTTACCGTCGCCATGCCTTTATTAACTTTTTGATTAAATTTTCCATTGAAAAATCTTAAGACCTCTTCTGTAGGAATCGTGTAACTATTCGCTACCCAGTATTTGTAACTTTTTATAGATTTGCTTAGACTTTTTAACCAGCCTTCATTTAGACGACTTATTACTTCTTCAGATTTATATTTTT
>Ga0129324_10000830_pt1 | contig 21360 bp, 17 predicted proteins | sample CPBDNA_7_FD_96879 | JGI IMG/M metagenome (GOLD analysis project Ga0129324, IMG submission 96879) | Freshwater to marine salinity gradient microbial communities from Chesapeake Bay, USA - CPBay_Spr_15_0.2_DNA | ecosystem: Environmental > Aquatic > Marine > Coastal | place: USA: Chesapeake Bay... | reverse complement strand
TCTTGAACCTTCTTTAAAAGGTGAATTTAATTTAGCCTCTATTAGCCCGGAAACATTACCAACTGGACTCACTTTTGATTCTACGACTGGTGTTATTTCCGGAACTCCGACTAATCCTTCTGGCGGTGGAACTTACACGATCTCTTTTAGAACGGCAGATGGAACGGGCACAACGAGTTATAGCTTTCCCTTCATTATCTATAATCAGTTTGAAATTGCTCAAACGACAGAACAGGCCAGCTCTTATGTGATTCATAAAGAAGGCCAGGGCATGGGCTCATCTCGCTGTAAGGTTATTAGTCCTCAGTTGATCGATGATGTTAATGATCCTAATTACAACCAAGCAATCTATGGCCTAAATGACATTATTTGTGTCTTAGAAGGTGGAGAGTCTGATATCTATAATAGAGGAATTAGTTTTGATATTAAGTATGGGGCAGGAATGTGTGAATACGTTCAGTATGTACCTTACTCCTATCAATCTTTTCTTCTAGGGGCTTCTAATAGATTTGTAACCACGTATAACGCCTTTCCCGAATCCGTCAATTGTGCTACCGGTGCGGGTGATATCGTTACGATTAGTGGTTCAGCAGTTGGTATATATGTCGATAGTACTGAGCTTACTGGTGGCAGTGGTGTACCCACTGCCACAAGGACTTACGATGAGACTTACTGTGATAGTGGATCATCAGATTGTGCCGCGGACGAGATTGCGACCAATGCGTGTATATATGACTACAGTCAATTGGATCCCGATTATCCAAATATGGACACAGGCGTGGTTACAGCGAGAACCGTAAATTGTACCTATACTGCTAGTGGAGATACGGCAGGTGGAGTTGATGGCAGCGGTAACCCCGTTGGTAACGGTACCCCGGATGAAGTCACATGTAACTGTGATGTTGCTGAAGTTGAGATCGATTGTGCAGGCAATACAATCAATGGTCTTGCGGGTGCTAAGCATTATTCAGGTCTAAATATTGCCACTGAAGGTTCAAAAATAACGACAACAGTTAGTGGAGGTAATAGTACCGAAGTGATGACTCCACCTAAAAATAGAGGATACGGCTCTAACCGTAGTCTCGCGAACTTTATTTCTTCAAGAAACTATGCAGTAGCAGCAACAAATAGTTGTTTTGCCTCTAACTTTCATATGGACAGCTACAGTGCAAGTGGAACTTTGACTAGTAATAGAAATAGTTGGGAAAACTATAACGGCTCACGCGACCCATTTGGAACGTCAATTAGTGGTCTATATAATAATTATTATACTTATAACTGTCTTGATGCCGCTTTTGATATCAAGGCAAGAATACGGGTACTTGTTAGGGATTGGGACCGCGAGTTCACTCCAGAAGATCAGGACTTAACAAATTTAGCTTCCAATCCTAGCTTTCCTGCGGCGCCAACTATTTCCACGACGTCTGGATCTAACACTGCTACTTTGAGTGTGGCCCTTGGTGCAGATTTATCGATCGGTTATGGCACCTCGATTTATGTAGATGATGGAGATACGAATTTAGAGTTAGATGGAAGTGATGAAAAGTTTAGTGTGGTTAGTTATGTTCGAGGAACTACCATTGTTATTCTAAACAAGAATGCAACAACAACAGTTGCCGGCAGAAGGTTATTTATTCGCTCAAAAGTTAACGACGAAGAGACGAATTCCTTTTCCATTGCTTATGACAACTTCGAGGACTTTGACTCGGGTTGGTTAGGTCTTCTTACGGATGCAAATAAGCCGAACTATGGTTCTTGTGGGGATTCTTCTACACGTACAAGTAATACTGGTACTAATATTGCTATGGTTGCTGGTAGCAATACAGCGACCCTTGGCACTGCAGTTAATCTCCCAAGGGGAACAGTCGTTCTAGTAACCACAACGATTAATTCTACTGTTTTAAGTAATACTTTAGATATTACGACAGATGGTACCACCGTGGCAGTACTCAGTGAGGCCTTGCCCGCGAGTGTCTCTATTAGTAATGGCAAAATTATCTATGTGGAGGATGGTACAACACCTGGATTACAACTTAATGAGGATGTGCGCTTGACAGTAGCTAGCTATAATTCTGCAGGTCCTTCTATTACCTTTACCACTCCAGCTGTTCCTCTGGCTAACACAGACTTTTATATTATCGGCTCTAATTTTGACATTATGGTTTTCAGTCAATCAGGGACAACTGTTACTCTTGCTAGCCCGGCACCTGTGTCCGCTGATACTGCAATTTTTGACGTTTATAATAACATTCCTTATTCTGCTGAGAAGCCGAAATAAGTTATCTAAAAAAGCGCCCTAGTCCTTTTACTAGGGTTAGCTAGAGTTCCATAATGGCGAGGCCTCGCTAATTCAAGAATTTTCAGTAGTTTACCCTTATTTAGATGAGTTGCTCGGTTGACCTAAGTAGGCGAATTCGCTAATTTATAGCCCTCAAAACCTATTAGAGAGGGCAGTATATGCTTAAGAAAGTAGCGAAGAAGTACACCACAAATAATACAGAAAAAAATACTCTTAAGACTTGGTATTCACTTTTAAGTCTGGGGCGTAAGCTTGATGTTAGAGCACCAAATTACCTTAAGCAGGCAATTGGTTGGTCCTATCACGCTCCCTGTGCTGGTCACGACGCCATTCAGTTAGCGATTGGCCAGGTCTTCACCCTTGGAGAGGATCATCTCTTTCCCTATTATCGAGATCTGATTACTTGTCTCTCTGCCGGCCTTTCGGCCGAGGAAATCATCCTTAACGGAATTTCGAAGGCGACAGATTTGGCATCAGGTGGGCGCCATATGAGTAACCACTTTGCTAAGCCGGAGTGGAATATTCACAATGTTTCTTCCTGTACTGGCAACCATGTTCTTCACGCCGTTGGAGTAGCAAGGGCCATGAAAAGATATGGACATAAAGGTGTCGCTATTTCTTCTCAAGGAGAGTCCTCAGTTTCAGAGGGTTATGTTTATGAGGCCATTAATGGTGCTTCAACTGAAAAGCTTCCCGTTATTTTTGTTTTTCAAGATAATGGTTATGGTATTTCTGTTCCTAAGTCTGATCAAACGGCCAATGAGTGTGTAGCTGATAACTTTAGTGGTTTCAAAAATCTTAGAATCATTCACTGTGACGGCAAGGATGTTTTTGATTCTATGAACGCTATGAGCGAAGCGCGTAAGCACGTACTTGAAAAAGGCGAACCAGTTATCGTTCATGCGATGTGTGTGCGTATTCACTCCCATTCTAACTCAGATAAACATGAGCTTTACCGAGATGAAAAAGAAATCGCTGAGGCGTTGGCCCAAGATCCTCTTGTTCACTTTGAAGAGGCGATGACTAAAAATAAACTTCTTACCAAAAAGGAAATGGAAGAGATTGATAAGGAAGCTAAGCAGTTGATGCTTGAGGCCCATAAATCGTCTATGTCTGCACCTAATCCTGATCCCAATAGTATCTATGACTTCGTGATTCCTGAAGGCCATGCTTCCACAAATTACCCGGAAGGATTGCACGAAGAATCAGGTGAGCCAATGAAGTTCATCGATGCCCTTAATGGTACTTTAAAGGCTGAGTTTCGCCATAACCCTGATACCTTTATTTGGGGCCAAGATATGGCCAACAAAGACAAGGGTGGTATTTTCAATGTTTCAAAAGGCATGCAGCAAGAGTTTGGTAAAGAGAGAGTCTTTAACGGACCGATTGCAGAAGACTATATCCTAGGAACGGCCAACGGCTTCTCACGCTTTCGTGATGACATTCGTGTCGTTGTTGAAGGTGCAGAGTTTGCTGATTACTTTTGGCCTGCAATGGAGCAAATGGTTGAAACATCACATGAATATTGGCGTACAAATGGAGCCTTTTGTCCTAACGTAACAATCAGAATCGCTTCTGGTGGTTATATCGGTGGTGGACTTTATCACTCACAAAATATTGAAGGTTCACTTTCACCTCTTCCTGGTATCCGTATTGTGGTTCCTGCCTTCGCCGATGATGCTGCAGGACTCTTGCGTACTTGCTTACGCTCACGTGGTCCCTCTGTATTCTTGGAGCCAAAGGCGCTTTACAATGCAAAGCAGGCGATGGCCGTAGTACCGGAAGACTTTGAAGTTCCTTTTGGTAAGTGTCGTGTTCGTCGAGAAGGGACAGATATGACCATTCTTACTTACGGAAATACTGTTCATCATTCACTAGAGGCCGCAGAACAAATTGCTGAAGAAGATGGCGCTCAAATTGAAGTGGTAGATCTTCGCTCTATTAGTCCACTAGATGAAGAGGGAATTCTTAAGTCAGTTAAAAAGACTAACCGTGTATTAGTTGTCCATGAAGATAAGGTATTCGCAGGGTTTGGTGGAGAGCTTGTTGCTATTGTTAATGAAAAGGCCTTTGAATTCTTAGATGCTCCTATTAAGAGGGTAGGATCTACCTTTACACCAGTTGGCTTTAATCGAATTTTAGAAAAGGCCATCCTTCCCGATAAAGATAGGGTACTGACAGCTGCGAGGGAAATACTTGCTTACTAGAATCCTTATTCTCTTATTCGCTTTAATCTCTTTTAGTGCAGTTGCTGTGCCTACAGTTAACTGCACTTTTTATAAAAGTGGAGAGTATTCTGTTTCACAAATGATGCCACTCTATAATGGCTATCCTTTTAAATTTGATTTAGAAGCGACGACTTCGAATCAGGATTATCTTCAAGCAAGAGTAGAGGCCAAGCAGAACGTCCGCTATGGGGACTTGGTACCTTTTCGGACAACAATTTATATAAATTTATTTGAAGTGGTGGCGCGGGATCAATTTATTTTGGTGCTACCTTTTGGCCGTAGTTATTTTCAAAGAATAAGATTCGAAGGCCATGAGTTGGCCTGTCGAATCTTATAACAAAACTACTTTGAAGTGAGAGTAAAGACACCATCCCAATTAGGTGGTGGTGGCAACTTAACGTATTCAGTACATCTTTCAATATAAATTTCACTTGGGTTTGATTTCTTGCCCTTTAGTTCCGGAAATCGTTGATATTCCAACTCTAGAGTTTCGCGAAAGATTGTCAGTGCTTCAGAAAAACGTTGTGACTTATAAAGAGAAATTCCATAAGAAAATTTTTCTGAAAGAGTTTGTAAAAACTCTGGTGCTGACGCCTTAAGACCCAATAGATCAAAAGAGGTTACTGCTACAGACTTTCCAACCACTCGTATGGTATCGAGTTCACGCCATAGAAACTCATCTCCAGCAAGCTCTTTTGCTTCCTTAGATACGTGAGTGAAAATTCCATATTGCTTTGCGGACTCTTCGAGACGAGCGGCCAGGTTCACAGTATCACCCATCATCGTATAGTTCATTCGAGAAGTGGAACCCATGTTACCGGTTACTATTTCTCCTGAGTTGATACCAATTCTCATGCGCATTTCATGAACAACTTCAGGCCACTTATCGCCCTCTCCTTGCCATTTCATACGAAGCTCGGCCAAACGCTCTTGCATTCTATGAGCAACGATACAGGCCTTATAAGCATGGTCTTCTAGGGGCATAGGGGCACCAAAGAAAGCAATGATAGCGTCACCTTCATATTTATCAAGAGTTCCCTTTTCTTCGAGTAGGATATCCGTCATATGGGTGAGGTATTCATTGAGAAGCTCAACAAGTTGGGTGGCCGAGAGTTTTTCTGAGAAGGTAGAGAAGCCCTGAATATCAGTAAAGTAAGCCGTTCTGATGCCAACATCACCACCAAGCTTTGGCGGCTCTCCACTTTTATACATTTCATCAATAAGTTCTGGGGAAATATAGTTACCAAAGGCATTCTTAAGAAATTGCTTATCTTTATTTGCGAGATAGAAGTGAAGAAAAGTATTCCAAGAATAACAACCAATTACAGAGAATAAACAAAAGAAAAGTTTAATCTCGTAACCTTGAGGGGTTAAGTACTTTACATCCAAAATAAACATCACCGCAGTTATGGTGACTAAGGCCATGAGGTCAAAGAGAGCGTTTCCAAAGAATTGTGTAATAAGAAGAATAAGAGTTCCTAAAACAAGAATAATCCAAGAGTAGGTCATTGACTGATCTGCCCTCTTAAAGAAGGTACCTTCAAGTAACATGTGAAGCATATTCATGTGGAAGAATACTCCAGGCATAAGAGGGTCTACTGGTGTGTGTCTTAGGTCGTGAGCACCATAGGCGGTAGAACCAATAAAGACGACATTTCCACTAAATACTTCTTTAAGTTTTTGGTCGTTATCGGGGGCATTAATAATGTCCCAAAAACGATAAACAGGGAAACTCCTCTCTCCTCCGAGCCAGCGTACTTTACTCTCTCCCATATTATTTAAGAATAGGTCACCCGTTTTAAGTTTTAACTTGGCCTCGCCCACATTAAGAAGCTCTAGAGTAGGGCGATCTCCTGTAAAAGCTTCATAAGTGGCAAGGGAAAAGCCTGGGAAATAAAGAGTGTCTACATTACCCATAAGAGGATAGTGACGTAAGAGGCCATCACTATCGGCCTCTACCTGAATGTGGGCAAGACCGACATCATTTTGAAAAAGCTGAGGAATAGGGAACACTTTTCTTTCAACATACATCTGGCGTGTGTTGAGTCCTTGATTTTGTTTTGTGTCCATTACAAAGTTGTAAAGAACATCGGGCACCTCTTCAAATACTTCTTCTGGATAGGAAGAAAGGGAGTAGGGAACAATCACCTTATTGCCTGGAATGCTTTGAAAGTCGGCCATAGAGTCAGCAAATTCTTGGTCAACATTTGAGCCGGGACAAACAAGAGCTGATTCTGAAAAGAACACGTCGTAAGCAACGACTTTAGCACCAAATGTTTTTAGTTTTTTCATGAGTTTGGTGTAATTCTCTCTAGGGAAAGGCCATTTACCAATTTTCTTTATGGAATAATCATCAATGGCAACAAGAGAAATACGTTTGTCGATTTTTGATTTATCACGCACAAAATTTTCTCTTAGATCATAAAAACGATCCTCAAGAAAAGCAGTGTACGCAAATTGCTTTTTAAAGAGGGGATTTTCCTCTCTAAAGCCCAACGACATCAAAATACTAAACATTGAAAAACCCACGATGATGAATAGACCGAGGTATTTAATAATTTTAGACCACATGAGGTCTCTCCCTTTTAAGCTTTTCTAATAGCTAGCACTTAATTCAAAACGAACAATATGCTTTTTATAATCAAAGTTGGATTTATCAAGTGAAACATTTCTTGTGTAGTCGTAGCCAAGACTTGCAGACATCGACTTATTAATACTCTTTCTAAGTTCTACTGATGGAGTATAGGTCTTCTCCGTTCCTCTCGTTGCCTTTTGAGCTAAGGTATCAAGAAATGAAACGCTTAGGGCCAAGTTAAGAGTGAAGGTTGGAAAAATTTCTGGAATTAAGTAATCAGTACGAAAGAGGTAGTTGTCCTGACTTGCCGTGGGGTTATTGTATTGATCAATAAAGTCCGCTCTGAAGAGGAAAATGAAGAGGTTACCTGCTGCTGTTGATTTAATCTGGTCGATTGAAAAGGAAGTCGTTTTATTAAAAAGAGTATTAGTATAGGCATAGTAGTCTTTGTATTGGTACTTGATTGTTGTAGGGCCAAAGTTAAAGAGGCGAAAGCGTTCACCAAAAGTAAATGAAGTTGCCCTAGAAAAGTAGGGTCTCTCTTTTACTCCTAGAGAATCACGACCGATATAAACATAATCCACGTCAAAAATGAAGTTGGCCTGTTTTTTAAAGAGAGTGTGCTCAAAGGTGTTTCTTAAACCAGTCGTAATATTATAAGTATCATTTTTAAAGACGGTGCTACTTTCACGATCGGTATGGTAGGTATTCCTTAATCTTAAAAAGGGTGTAAATGTAAAACGCCCTGCTGCCTGCATGAGGTATTGCATGTTAAGGTTTGTTTCATGAATGAAAGTGTCTTTTTGCAAAGAAGCTGCAGTTGGGATGTCTGTTGCCAAAGTGATATTTGAGTCATAACGAAATTCGTGTCGAAACCTTATGTTAAGACGATCCTTAGAAAGAACTCGTCCATTCTTCATAAGATTTGGATCAAGCCCATATTGCCTTTCAATTTCTTTACGGCGCTTCTCAATATCTTCAGCAAGGGGTGCCTTAGGAAGGATTCCATAAGCTTTCTTAAGACCTGGGATAACATACTTGTCGACTAAGCGGGCAGCATCATCTCTATTTTCTGCTAAGGAGAGATAACTCTCACTTAATTGAAAACTCGCAATTTGTTGGAGCTTCTTATCTTTTTTTGTCTTTTTGATAAGTTGAATATAAGAGTTTCGCGCTAGCTTATGTTCTTCTAAAAGTTGGGAGATATGAGCAACATAGTAAAGGGAGCTATTTATCTTGAAGTTACTTTCAACACTTTTCTTAAAGGCAATCCTGGCTTTTACAAGATCACTATTGGCATAAAGGGCCTGACCGTATTCATAGTAAAGATCCTCTGATTTATTTTGGTAGCGAATCGCCTTACTAAAGGAATTAAGAGCTTCATCATAACGCTGAAGTCGGTTGAGGATTAAACCCTCTAAGTAAAATCTTGTCCCAAGAACAAGTTGATTTCCTCTTGCTTTCTTTAGAGACTCAAGGGCAGTCGTATAAGAGCCAGTTTTAAAGTTTTTAAAGGCCTCTATAAGGTAGGAGTTCTTATAACTTTGTGACCAAGTGGAAACACTTATTAAAAATATTGCTAGCATCCAAGCGATGGCTTTCTTCAAGGTCATTCCTTTAACCTAATAAAAAAGCTCCCCATAAAAGGGGAGCATAAATTTCAGTACGTATTTATTATAACGAAACTAAGTCTTTAAAACTACACGTTTCCTATTGAACGGTGACATCAAAATTGACTGTAGTTGATCCCTCTCCGAAAATGAGGTTATTATCCGAGTTATTAAAGTCAGTAATTGTCTGTTCATTATCCTGTAGTGCCTGATCAGCATAGTCCATCATTACATCTCCTGGTGGCGGAGGCGGAGCTTTATAGTTACCATCGGTCATGGCAGGATCCATTAATCCTTGTTCAAGATCTGTATTCATCGTTGGCATAAATGTAGCATCTGGCGGTGGTGGTGGAGCTTCTCCAAGTTTATCTCCTCCATCTGGTCCATCAACACTAGCAATCTTTCGGTCACCATCGGGAGCAGGTGCAGCTCCATCAATTGGCTCCTGAACTTTTTCTGTAAAGGTTCCATCTGGATTAAGATTATAAAAATCATTCTTGTAGGCACCTGTCGCCGTATCAATGCCACCCATCTCTGGAGGCGGAACATATACACCCGCGTTGGCATCAAAACTTGAGCCCGGTGGTGGGGGAATATATTGAGCGGTGTTTATATCAACATAGCCACCGGCCGTTGGTGCAATGGCACCTGTCGCCATATCAATGCTTCCCTCTGGTGGAGGAGCGCCAGTATCATCGCGGGCCATATCTTGTTTGACCTGAGTTTCCATAACTTTAAATGCGGTCTTTCCTACTGTTTCACCCATCATTTTGTCAGCGGAATTAGAGTCATTGGCCAAAGTCTTTGAGTCCATACCTGGAGGCACAATATTCCTAAACTTTTTTTGAGGTTTTTCCTGCTTTGGTGCAGATCCTTGATCCACAACTTGTTCCATTCCGGGAGTCTCATTCTTTTCAAGAGTTTCAAGCTGGACCGGTGAAATTTTTATTGGAATAGTGACCCTCTTCGTTTGTGGACTTGTTCCGGAGTATTGGCCTCGCCGAACAACAACAGCAGATTGACTGGAGACAACTTTTTCAAGGGAGTTTTGATTGGGTCTACCTCTACCTACAATACTTTCAAACTTTGCCATCGCAACGGCCCCTTCAAAAGTTATGAGTGAGGTCGCCTGGTTTACCGTATTAAAGGAAACTTGAAAATCAGTTCCTCTCACACCCATGGCAGCAGTCTTCGTTTTTATAAAGAGCTTAGACTTTTCTTTGTCTTGAATATTCATGTAATTCTTGGTGACCTTCGAGCGAATCTGGCCTTTCATGAGCGTGATAATTCCTGCTTCACTTTTGGGGAAGCTATCAATTTTCATTTGAGAATCAGGCCCAACATTCATGGTGGACTTGTCGATGAAGAGAAGTTTCGTAAAACTTTTCGGCTCAGTTTTTATCTGAGCCCCTTCGGGTAGCCAGTCACCCCTTTTAATTGGAGTTATTTTACCATTAATGAGTGCCTTAACCGTTCCTTTGACGATGATCGCCTTGGCGGCACCTTTACCCTTGGCATAAGCAGCACTTGTTAGTGCCAGACCAAGAATCAATATTTTTATTGCCCTGAAAATCATAAAGTTCCCCGATTAACTAAAGAATCTCTATTGCTTATCGTCTATTTTAAAAGAGATTTAAGGCATTTCTTATCAAATCGGTAAGGTATTGATTATATTGAGTTTAAAGGATTTGGAGAATTCTTGATATTTCTAAAGTGCCTTAAAACTTGGGGGTTAGAATTGAAAGTGCTTAAAAAACCGTAAAGCCAATACTTAGCATAAAGAAGCTACCACTGAGGTCCTGTTCAGCTTCTTGGGTAGAGAGCACGTTGGTCTCAACAAAGTTACTAGCGTCGACTATAGAAAGACTGTGTGACTTCTTGTAGGAGTAGATAAATTCTATAAATACGGGATGCATTTCTTTATAAGTGAGGTCTTCTTCAAGCCCTATGGCCAAGACGCCTCCTGTAGAGTCAAAGGTGAGCTTTTGATTACGACTAAACTTTGGTCCAGTACTTTGAAATTGTTTCATCTTAATCGTCTGTAGGGACCAAACTGGACCAAGGCCCGCGAATAAAAACCAGTTTTTAAAGGGTTGAACTCCTCTAAATTGATAGCGTAAAACTGGCCCAAAACTGACGTGGCGAAAGTCAGCCTCTCCAGTGATTGTTTCACCATTGGCCTGAAAACTAAGGCTCTCAACTCCTCCCCAGTAAATATAGCTAGAAAGAGAGAGCTCAAAATATTTCCACTTGTAGCCAAAGTGGGTATTAAATCCTGTTCCACGCATCTCATCTGTAGAGCCTTGGGTTCCATTTAATTTGGCCCAAGTTTGGCTGACTCCACCTTTGAGATTAAAGGCATAACGATAGGCATGGGTGTTACCAATGAGAAGAAAAAAGAAGACAATAATTTTAAGTGATCCTCTCATCTAAAACTCCATCGTGAACAACAGGCCGTGACGGTTGTTGAGATTTGTTTGAGGGATAATCTGGACTTTGCCTTCATAGAACCAAAAGAGGGTAGCTGGATTAATGATATGACCGATTGTGCGGCCGAAAGCATTTCCTGAATTTAAAAGATAAAGGGATAAGTTTTCTAGACCTACTCCTAAGAACGAGCCGATCACAGGAGTTTGGTAGAGGTCTTGAATACTTGCGGGTTCTGTATAGATTTCTACTGTAAATTCAAAAAGGGTGGATGAGATAAACGCCATTCCCATAGAATTAATCCGGCTGTAGCCGTTTGCTCGATAGTAAAGATAGAGCTGAGAGCCCGAGATTGGGTGAACAAACCAATTCCAAAAAGGCTCGTCTCTATCAAAAACAAGCTTACCAAAGTTATGGGAATATTTTTTCCAAGAACCTTGTTCTCTCACCACATCTGGTTGAGTTAAAGGATAGGCCAGCCAAGTTACGGCGTAGATTGCAGAGAGATGATTTAGTGATTCTTGTTTTGTATGTCGGCGATCAATGTAGCCATAATGGTAAACAGGTTGACGAGAGCGTTTTTTTTTATCAACTTGTTGTTCCTTAAAGCGCTTAATTTTTTCTTTAGGAGAAAGTTCTTGAGCTTTTACATGGGGAACTCCTGCTGTTAAAAAAACAGCAGCGATGAAGAAGGTCGAATAGAGACGATATAAATAGGGGCGAAAGGGACGCATTTTTTTTACTGTCCTAATTATGCTAAGTATTTAAAAACGGCCTCAATCTAGCATGATGCGAGGCCATATAAAAGGATTTACCATGGGTTCATTAGAAGACATTAAAAAAGACTTTCACGACCATGTTTTGGACCTACAGCAGAGAATTACTGAAAGGATGCAAGTTATTGACGCGTCGCTAGTCGAAGAGGGTTCTTTAATTGAAGATCTTTGGGAGAGAAAGGATTTTGATGGTAATCCTGGCGGTGGTGGTCGTACTCGTGCCTTTCAAGGGAAGTTATTTGAAAACGCAGGCGTGAATGTTTCTCTAGTTCATGGAACGGTAGACCCTAAGTTTGCCCAAAGTATTGGCGGCACAGATAATACAATGTGGGCCACAGGGATTAGCCTAATCATTCACCCTCGAAATCCTAAAGTTCCAACCGTTCATGCTAATTTTCGTATGATTCAGGCCGGAGATAAGTTCTGGTTTGGTGGAGGTGCAGACCTTACTCCGTATTATCCACATATTGAAGATTTTCAACATTTCCATAATGTATGGAAAGAGGCCTGTGAACCCTATGAAACTTATAAAGCGTGGAAGAAGACTTGTGATGAGTACTTTGTGAATCATCACCGCGGTGGTGAAATGCGAGGAATAGGGGGAATCTTTTTTGATCACTTTAATACAGGCGATACTGAAAAAGATGCGGCCATGGTGAAGGAGATGAGTGAAAACTTTATGAATAGCTACTTTCCCTTGGTAGAAAAGCGCAAAGAAGAGAGCTTCACAGAGCAAGACGAAGATTTTCAATTACACCGAAGAGGTCGCTATGTGGAGTTTAATTTACTTCATGATAGAGGAACATCTTTTGGACTTAAGAGTAATGGGCGGACAGATAGTATTTTAATTTCTCTCCCGGGCCGTTGCCGATTTAGCTATAAATACAAACCGGCCGACGGTTCACCTCAAGAAGAAATGATGAACTATTACTTCCCAAAAGAGTGGTAAAGAGTTGGTAAAGAATAGGTAAAGATCATTTCTTTAGAACATGAAATTTTAACAGGGTAGGCACTGTCTTTAAAAAGTTTGGCGATTCAAACACTGGAAGAAGGCCATACAAGTATTGGTGCTAATGCATCTTTCTGGTATACATGGGGTATATAAAAATTCAGATCTCTATAAAAGGATACCGCCATGATGGAAACAAAGAATAATCGCCGCCAGTTTTTTAAGCTACTTTTTGGTGCAGTGGCCTTAGCTCCTATACTAAGAGTTGCAGATGTTTTTGCAAAAGCTGCCATGCCTAAGTCAGAAAAAATTAAAAAGAAAATGATTGATGAAAAAACGGCAAAGCGATTGAAATACGTTGAAGCTGCTGAAGAAGCCAAAAAAGGTAAAGCTGCAGCTAATAAAGACTTTAAGAAATATACTGATGGTGCAATGTGCAGCAACTGTAAATTCTATAAAGCAGATAAAGGTGAACCAGATTGGGGCAAATGTACTATGGCCGCTAATCGCTATGTTTACAAAACTGGCTGGTGTAAATCATACAGAAAAGCTTAATAGTAAAAATATATCTATTTTTAAAGACCCCTCTTTGATGAGGGGTTTTTTTATTCCAAAATATCGTCAAGAGCATCGGCCATAGGTCCAATCGGACAGGCCTTATTAGAAATCCAGTCAGAATAGCCAACAATAATTTCGTCAAAATATCCTCTAGATGCCACTACAATTGCAATAACTTCATTTTGACTATTAATTAAAGGGCCACCTGAGTTGCCCGGCCTCGTCGCACAATTGTGGCCAATACCGAGATCTTTCTTAAAGACATTAGGTCCTGTTTTACAGTCTCTATCCACAGTTATGTTTTTAGGAATACGGTCTTCAGGAAAGCCTGCAAGCATAAGAGGACGGTTGATAAGAAGTTCACGAGAGTATTTCTTAAGAAGAAGGGGTTCAACCTCACCCTCTAAAAAACATTCATTAAGTTTGAGAATAACCCAATCCTCACTATCAAGACTTTGCTTCGTTGATTGCCACGCCTTTCCCCATTTGACGGGTTTTGCTGCAACCATTTTGTCTCGAAGAGGTGTATCAAAATAAACAGTTTCTGTGCCTTTGATTTCAAGCTGAGTTGGTTTTACAACATGATAAGCGCTACCAATATGGCAGCGAGAAATAATAAAGGCGGTTCCCCATGGTTTCTCTCTAATGGGCCTTTGATGAAGACTGCCCCATTGTGGATAATCAATACGCTCAAAGGTCTCTCTATCGTCTTTAGTAAAAATATTGGCAGGACCTCTTAAAGATGGTGAGCAGGAGCTAAGAATTAGCTGAAATAACAATAAAATGAGCACAAGAGTCTTCATACATATCTTGTCGGTTATTCTTGTGATCTTTTAAAGGAGATTTTCTTTAAATTGGCGAGACTAACCCCAGCGATAACCAAGAGAGCACCGCTTAATAGACTGGAATCTGGTGTTTCCCCTAAAAATAAGGCTCCACTTGTAAGACCAAAGAGTGGGACAAAATTAATAAAGGCCGCCGCTCTGGCCGCGCCGATATGGCGAATTCCTTGGTAATACCAAATAAAACCAATCGCTGTTGCTAAGACTCCTAGAAAGAAAATATTAAACCAGTGGAGAGAAGTGGCGATGACAGGAAAGTCCAAAAGACCATTTTTAAGGGCAAAGGGAAATAATAGGGTTGTTCCGATGAGGCAAGCGTAAGTTGTCGCCTCTAGAGGGGAGAGTTTCTTTAGCGCCACTTTTCCAAGTAGGGTGTAGGTCACCCAAGTTAAGACTGCACCAAAAAGAAAGAGCTCTCCAACACCGATGCCTTCTTGAAAAATCAACCAAGGGGCACCATGAGTGATGACAGTTAAGGCGCCAGTAAGTGCCAGAAGAACTCCTAAGAATTTTCTTGGGGTAAACTCTTCTTTTAAAAAGATAGGGGCCAGTAATGCTGTGATAGTTGGGTTGGTGGCAATAATAACAGAAGCACGACCGGCCTCAATGCGTGCGAGGCCTGCAAAAAAAAAGTAGTTGTAGCAGAAAACACCTGTGAAGCCGAGAAAGAAAACCTTTAATATTTGCCATTTATCGAGGCGAGGAAGCTTTCCTTGGCGATAAACGGTTGCGAGGACCAGAACAATAGAAGCACTTAAAAAGCGATAAAAGGCAATAACAAAGGGATCAAAGGTTGCGGCCAAATGACGGCCAGCTACGAATGTTCCCCCCCAAAGCATCATCACTATAATGAGTAGGATATAGGTTTTGTTGACCGATTCCTCGGCGGGGGAGTTCATTAATTAATTATAGATTCATAGCGCTCAAGCTCATTATTAACCCGATATAGTTCATTTTCCATACGATGATTAATGCGACGAAATTCTTTTGCATACGAGTTTGTCTTTTTTATCTCATCTTCAAGTTCTTCGATACGAGACTTAAGTCTGTCATTTTCAGAAGTCACTTTTTCGTACTCATCATCAAGTTTTATAAGGGCCTGTTGAGAAAGTCTTAAGTGGCCTTCTAGCTTTTTAACATCACTTGCTGTTTTCTTATCTTCCCCATGCCTCATCTCAACAACACGATTGAGAGAGCGTGATAGGGTCTTATATTTCTCTAAGTCCTCTCTTAGAAAGAAGTATTTTTCTTTCCAAGTAGCTATTTCTTTTTCAAGACCTTGGATTGTTTCTTCTTCCGTTCTTTTTATTGAGAGGTGAAGATCATTTATATTATCGTTCTTGCTTTCGATAATGACTTTAAGGTCTTTGATTCTTTCTAATAGATGCTGATGTTCTTCAAACCATTGGCATTCTCTTTCTGACCAATTGGAATCAAGATTTTTGAAAGTCTCAATTTTCTTTTGAACATTTCTCTCCATGTAATGAAGGCGTTCTTTAAGAGTATCAACCTCGCCTTGGCGGGCCTGCCATACGGCCTGATACATCCCAGGGTTTTTCGTTTTTCTAAACAAACGAAAAATACCTTGGTTATTATCAAGGAGATTTTGAAAGTTTTCATAAATTGGTGAAAAGGGGCGCGAACCGGTCTTCCTAGAGTTGTCCATATCATCCTTCCTGAATGAGCATTTTCTTTATTATAACAAGCTTTGTCAGGATCTCTCGACCGCGCGCGTCTATTTTAGAAGAAAAGTTTAATTAATTTTAGAAGTCTGGAGCAATATAGACATCAATTTCAGGACTAAACTCTTCCTGGAGGATCGACTTGATGGCATAGAGAGTGCCCGTCGTTGAGCTGGGGCAAGTACCACAAGCGCCCATATACTTAACAAGAAGAATATTATCTTCGTAAGAAATGGTTTGAATGTCACCACCGTCACCTTGTAGGCCTGGTCTTATTGTGCGATCGAGGATTTTCTCAATTTCTTGAAGGTCAGGAGTCAGGGCCTCCCTTCGCTCTTTTTCTGGGTCTGGGTCATGGTAGTCAGGATTGTGATCAGGATAGAGCTCTCGGATCTTGCCTTGAATTTTTTCTTCAATATTTTCCCATTCTTCATAACTAAATTTTGTGATTGTGATGGAGTTATCAAAGAAATGCACCTGGTCCACACCGCGAATCTTAAAGAGTTCGTAGGCGAGTTTATTTTCTCCGCAATCCAAAGGTGTGCGGTAGGTAGAGTTACCATCGACTTTAACAGGCTTATCTAAGATAAACTTTAGAGCATTAGGGTTAGGTGTGGGCTGAACAAAAATATCTAGTTCGGTGTTTTGTTCGCTCATAAAAGTTCCTTTGCTTTTTTTAAGGCGGCAATGAAGCGGTCTACGTCTTCAAAATTGTTATAAAAAGAAAATGAGGCCCTCGCTGTTGCTGGCACATTGAAGCGCTTCATGAGGGGCTGTGTACAGTGATGACCAGTTCTAATGGCAATACCCTGTTCATCAAGAATCATTCCAATATCATGTGGGTGAGCACCTTCAACACTAAATGAGAGAACTGATGCCTTATGGGCTGCAGTTCCAATAATCGTTATTCCAGGAATTTCTTTTATTTTTTCTGTAGCATAATCTAGGAGTTGTTTTTCTTTCTTCTCAATGGCCTCGTGGCCAATTTCATTTATATAATCTACCGCGGCCTTAAAGCTAATCACTCCTGCGATATGAGGTGTTCCTGCTTCAAATTTATCGGGAAGTTCATTAAAAGTTGTTTTTTCAAATGTGACTTCCTTGATCATGGCACCACCGCCACGATAGGGAGGCATTTTGTTAAGAAGTTCTTCTTTGCCATAAAGAACACCGACCCCAGTGGGCCCAAACATCTTATGGGCACCAAAGGCGAGAAAGTCACAGCCAATATCTTGAACATCAACCTTTAGATGAGCAATACTTTGGGCCGCATCCACGAGTAAGTGAGCACCGACCGCATGAGTCCACTGAGTGTATTTTTTTATAGGATTGATCGTCCCTAGAGTATTTGAAATATGGGTCATGGCGACCATTTTTACTTTTCCAGAATTTAAAAGCTTTTGAAAGGCTTCTTCATCAACTTCACCGGCATCAGTAACGGGAATCTCTATAACTTTTGCCTTTTTCTTTTCGCAGGCAAGTTGCCAAGGAACAATATTTGAATGGTGCTCCATAGTTGAGATAAGAATTTCATCACCTTCATTTAAGAAAACTTCGCTCCAGCATTCTGCCACTAGGTTGATGCCATCGGTTGTCCCACCGGTAAAAATAACTTCATGTTCATGAGGAGCATTAATATAGTTTTGAAGGGCCTTTCGGCTGGCCTCATATTTTTGAGTTCCTTGGGCCGATAAGAAATGAATCCCACGGTGAACATTGGCGGTTTCTTTAGAATAATGTTGAGAAATAGCATCAATAACACTTTGAGGCTTAAGAGTTGAAGCCGCATTATCCAAGTAGACCAAAGGATGTCCGTGAATATTTTGTTTTAAAGCTGGGAAGTCTTCTCTTTTGGCATCAATATTCATAATTAAGATTCCTCAGATCCAAGTTTTTCAAGAGCATACTGTTCAAAATTTTTGAAAAGCTGTGCACTTAAGAAATTGGAGGTGGCCTTTTCAGGACAGGAGTCTAGAACTTCTTGTCCAAATGCATGGCAGAGAATTTTTTGGGCCTTTAGTTTTTGAATACCTCTACTCTCTAGATAAAAGACTTCCTCTTGATTGATTTGGCCAACAGTAGCACCGTGTCCACATTTAACATCGTCTGCATAAACTTCAATTTGCGGGCGGGTATCAACATGGGCCTTATTACTTAGAAGGAGATTCTTATTGAGTTGAGTGGCATCAACTTGCTGGGCATCACGGTGAATAACAACTTTACCTGTAAAAGCACCACGACTGTTGTCATCCATAATACCTTTGAAAATTTGCTCACTAGTGGTGTGAGCGGCACGATGATGGATATGAATAAAGTTATCTTGGTGCTGTTCACCTCTGGCCGTATACAGTCCATTGACTGTGGCATGTGCGCCAACTCCATTAATACTAACTTCAAGGTTATTTCTATTCACAGAACCAGTAGCACAAAATGTTAAGCTATAAAGCAAAGCATCTCTTGCAAGGTCCACTTTTACTTTTCCAATGTGAGTATGGGACAAATGGGCCAACACTGCTTTGGTATGGGATACCTTGGCATTTGCTTCACAGTTAATTTTCGTAAGTGTAAAACTTTGTACTTTTTCTTCATTTTCATTGAGAAAAACTTCAAGAAAGCTTGATTCTGATGATGGTTCCGCGTTAATCACAAGAGAGGTCAAAATACTTTCGTTTTGATCCCCATTAAGAACATGAATAATATTTGCTGCCGCTACCTTTTTTCCACCTGCAACTGTGAGTGAATAGGAATAGGGGGCCAAGCTCATACTAAGCTCTTCAAACAAATCTGTGCTCTCACCCGTTAACTTGGCAGGAGTTATTGTAAGACCATCTGGTAGCTGAGAATCATTTTCTTGAAACTCACCGTTAATAAAGATTAGGCATGGACCAGCTGGAAGCTCTGTCTTTATTTTTGATAGAGCATCAAGGCCTGGTCGGCTTTTTGCTAAGTTGAGGTCGTCAGCAAGAATGTTTTCAAGATTTGTGTACTTGTAGTTTTCATTCTTTTTGGTTGGTAGGCCTCGTTCCCCAAGTAGGTTCAATGGGCCACCTAGGCCGGCTGCCTTTGCAAGGTATCTTTGACTTTTATCTGATAGGACAATGGGCTCCATTTAGCTTTCTCCCTCAATTAACCAGTCGTAACCTTTTTTCTCAAGTTCAAGAGCAAGTTCCTTGCCACCTGATTTAATAATTTTTCCGTCGTACAGGACATGAACAAAGTCAGGGACAATATAATCAAGGAGTCTTTGATAGTGGGTAACAAGAATCGTTGCATTGTATTTAGACTTAAGAGTATTAACGCCTTTGGCGACCACTTTCAGAGCATCGATATCAAGACCAGAGTCTGTCTCATCAAGAAGACTTAGGCGTGGATTGAGGACCGCCATTTGCAGAATCTCATTTTTCTTTTTTTCTCCACCAGAAAAGCCTGTATTAACTCCTCGGTCAAGGAAGCTCTCATTCATTTCCAACAGTTTAAGTTTTGGCTTCAAGTAATTTCTAAATTCTTCTTCTTCCATTGGGCTGACCCCTTGAGCCTCGCACACTGAATTAAAAGATTCTCTTAAAAAAGATAAGTTTGAGACTCCCGGAATTTCTACTGGGTATTGAAAGCCCAAGAAAATTCCATTCTTTGAGCGCTCGTCCGGCGCTTGCTCGATGATACTTTGAGACTTTCCGTTGATATTGTAATTAATTTCACCTTGAGTAACCTCAAAGGCGGGGTGACCAGCAATCACTTTTGCCAGTGTCGACTTTCCGGAGCCATTGGGGCCCATAATCGCATGAACTTCACCTGGCTTCACTGTAATGCTAATACCTTTTAGAATCTCTTTCACACCACCTGTTTCATCAGTAAGCTTAGCGTGAACATCTTTAACTTCAATCATCATATATAATCCTTCTTAACCAACAGAGTTTTCTAGTTTCATTTCGAGAAGCTTTACGGCCTCTACCGAGAATTCAAGGGGAAGAGTCTTAAAGACCTCGTTACAAAATCCATTTACAATAAGTGAGATACATTTTTCCATATCAAGCCCACGGGTTTGAAGATAGAAAAGCTGGTCTTCACTAATTTTAGTCGTGGAAGCCTCGTGCTCTACCGTTGCCGTATTATTCCTAACATCAATATAGGGAAAGGTACTTGCTGAACATTTATCACCAACAAGCATACTGTCACATTGAGAATAGTTACGGGCACCGTATGCACCAGGCATTATCTTTACGAGACCACGGTAATTGTTTTGAGAAGTCTCAGCGGAGATACCTTTTGAGATAATTGTGGACTTAGTATTTTTACCGATATGAACCATTTTCGTGCCGGTATCGGCTTGCATTTGATTATTGGTTAAAGCAACCGAGTAAAAAGCACCTTGAGAGCCATCACCAATTAAATTACATGATGGGTATTTCCAAGTGATGGCCGAGCCTGCTTCAACTTGGGTCCATGAAATCTTTGAATTCTTACCAAGACAATTTCCACGCTTAGTAACAAAATTATAGATTCCCCCAAGGCCTTCTTTATTGCCTGCGTACCAGTTTTGTACGGTGGAGTACTTAACCTCTGCATTGTCTAGGGCGACAATTTCCACGATCGCAGCATGAAGTTGGTTCTCATCTCTTTGGGGCGCAGTACAGCCTTCGAGATAATTAACATAAGAGCCATCTTCTCCGACTATAAGTGTTCTTTCAAACTGACCTGTTTCTTTTGCATTGATCCTAAAGTAAGTCGAAAGATCCATAGGAGAGGTAACACCCTTCGGGATGTAGGCAAAGGATCCGTCAGAAAAAACAGCTGCATTTAAGGCCGCATAAAAATTATCAGTATAAGGAACTACGGTTCCAAGGTACTTCTTAACAAGCTCTGGGTGGTTGTGAACGGCTTCACTTATTGAGCAGAAGATAACTCCCACTTTTTCAAGGTCTTCCTTCCAGGTTGTTGCAATCGATACCGAATCAAAAACAACATCGACGGCAACTCCAGTAATACGCTTTTGCTCTCCAATGGGAATGCCAAGCTTTTCAAAGGTGGCCAGTAACTCAGGGTCGATTTCATCTAAAGATGCTGGACCGTCTTCTTTTTTCTTCGGGGCAGAATAGTAATAAAGATCCTGGAAATCAATTTCAGGAATATTTAGTTTTGCCCAATCTGGCATAGGCATTTTTAGCCAATACCTAAAAGCCTTTAGGCGGTATTCAAGGAGCCATTCAGGCTCATCCTTCTTCTTACTGAGTAAACGGATAACGTCTTCGTTGAGACCTTTTGGAAATTCTTCCGTTTCGATATCAGTATAGAAACCGTACTTATAATCTTCTGTGAGAGCGTCTTTAGTGCTCATGCATTCTCCGTTTTTAAGTACTCAAGAGGTTCTTTTTCAGCATTCTGAAATAAAAGTTCTTCTAGAGTGAGTTCATTTA
>Ga0129324_10000829_pt1 | contig 21376 bp, 23 predicted proteins | sample CPBDNA_7_FD_96879 | JGI IMG/M metagenome (GOLD analysis project Ga0129324, IMG submission 96879) | Freshwater to marine salinity gradient microbial communities from Chesapeake Bay, USA - CPBay_Spr_15_0.2_DNA | ecosystem: Environmental > Aquatic > Marine > Coastal | place: USA: Chesapeake Bay... | reverse complement strand
TCTTCATCAGAATCAGATTTATTATCTTCATCAGAATCAGATTTATTATCTTCATCAGAATCAGATTTATTATCTTCATCAGAATCAGATTTATTATCTTCATCAGAATCAGATTTATTATCTATATCAGATTTACTATCTTCATCAGAATCAGATTTATTATCTATATCAGATTTACTATCTTCATCAACTTTAGCTATTTTGTTATCATCTTCATCTATAGTTATTTCATTATTAGGATTTGGTTTAAGTTCAATTATAGAAGTAGGTGGATTATCTGTAACAGGTAAAGGAGGTTCGTCAGTAAGAGGAAGTTCTACAGTAATAGGTTCATCTGTAACCGGAATAGGTGAGTTATCTGTAACCGGAATGGGTGAGTTATCTGTCACCGGAATAGGTGAGTTATCTGTAACCGGAATGGGTGAGTTATCTGTAACCGGAATGGGTGAAACATCAGCAAATAAATTACGTGGTTGAACTGTAGCTGGATTAGATGGAACACTAGAAACAGGATTATCATTTATTGTTTCATTTGATTCAGATGTAGACAGTTTTTTATCAGCGGATGTTTTTTTTAATATATATTTTTTATATTTAAGAGTTTTATTTCTTAAATTAACATCTTTATTTTTCCTAAATGAATTATTATTATTCTTCTTTTTATTTATAGATTTAAATGGTTTAATAGTTTGGTTTTTTTGTTTTTTAATTTTACTTATTTTTTTATTTGATACATTCATATCTATATAAATTTGTATATATAATTTTTATTATATAGATATATTAATGAATTGTCCTAATGCGACGTCACCTGTTAACATTAAACCATCTGATAAAATATGTGATTTAAAATGTAAATATGGATTTGACTATCCTAATACGAATTTACTGATAACTAATAGAGGAGATTATCTCTCTTTAAGAACAGACCCTGAACAAATAGCATCAGTAGTATATAATGCTAATAAATACAATGTTCAAGGTATAAGAATTTTTAATCCATCATTACATACTTACAAAGGAAAACAAAGTGATGGAGAGATTATAATAATTCATAAAAATATAACAGGAACAGGAGATTTATTAGTGACTCTTCCAATAAAAAAAGTAAATTATCAGAATTCATCAACAGAAATATTAGATAAAATAATAAATGCATCAGTTAAAAGAGCACCATCATTGGGTGAAAATACAACCTTAAATATAGATAATTTTAGTTTGAATGATTTAGTTCCAAAAGGTAGCCCATTTTATTCTTATACAGGAACTTTACCATATTCACCTTGTAATGGAAAATATGATTACGTTGTTTTTGATACAGAAAATTCAATACCAATATACACAGAAACGTTAGATAAATTCAAAAAAATAATAACACCAAGTGAGATAAAAACAATAGAAACAAAAGAATTATTATATTATAATAGATTAGGTGCGTCACGAATAGGTAGCGGTGACTCGGACCTATACATAGAATGTAGACCGACAGGTTCATCTGATAAAAAAGAAATATTTGTTAAAAAAAAGAAAATGATGAATATTAAAGATATATTCGCCAGTAAAATATTTCAAGGATTATTAGGGATACTTATAATGATACTAGTTATGAAATTAGCACATTATGTGTTTAACAAAATTTCAAATATAAAAAGAACAGATACAAATGTTAAAGCACCATCCGGAACAAATGTGAAAGCACCATCCGGAACAAATGTGAAAGCACCATCCGGAACAAAAATTAAAAAATAGAATAATTTATTATAAATAATAATTTTGATAAATATAATACAAAATTTATACAACACCTTTGTTATTGATAGGTGCGGCATGATTTTGTAGGTCAAGCATGGGTTTATAATGAAGTTTATTATTGTCATGATTTTTGGCAATAAGACCTAATTTTGAAACAACATCTTCTTCTAACGTAACCGGAAAATCATTGTATTTAGAGAAATTAGTAATTTTATTTTGATTTTTATTACTATTAAAAGTAGGTAAGTAATTAAAAAGATACGCACTATTTCTACCAGAAGAAGCGTTAACCATTTCATAAGCAACAAATAATCCTAATATACCAACTAAAGGATGACTATATAAAAATATTGAAAGTGCTAATATAAATATAAAAGCATGTACAATAGGATTATTCAATTGTTGAGCAAGTAGAGGATTCATATTTCCATTATAAAGAATATAAACAATAAAAAAAACCCCAAGTATTAATTCGTGTGTTTTTATATTTTCAATTAAAGAATTTAAATACTTCATATATGATAATAGTAGATAATTAATTGTAAAATATAAAAAAATTTAATCTAAATATAAAGAGATAAATAACTTAATGGATAAAAATAAAGAAGTATCGACCTATTTAGGTCAGAAAGGATATACCATATATAAAGAAAGTTTAAGTATGAAAGAACAAGAATATATTAGAAATGAATTATCAGTTAAACCTTACGTTCCTAAATCACCAGTTCAGCCACAACCATTTCCAATATATAGAGAATCAAAATATAAATTTTATGTTCCAAAATATTTCGGAATAGAGAATTATGGTATTCCAGATGAAATACGTATTGATAGACCTGAAAGTATAAATATAGAATTTAAAGGTGAATTAAGAGAATTACAAAGAGAGATAGTAAATACATACATAAAAAGTGCAAAAACATCTGGAGGTGGATTAATAGATATATATTGTGCAGCAGGTAAAACAGTATTGAGTTTAAATATAATTTCAATATTAAAAGTTAAAACATTGATTATAGTACATAAAGGATTTTTGTTGAATCAATGGATTGAAAGAATTAAAGAATTTTTACCAGACGCACGTATAGGAGTAATACAAGGACAAATAATAGATATAGAAAATAAAGATATAGTTATTGGTATGTTACAATCGTTATCAATGAAAGAATATCCATACACTATGTTTAGCAGTTTTGGATTAACAATAGCTGATGAAACACACCATCTTGGTAGTGAAATATTTAGTCGTTCTTTACAAAAAATAGTAACAAAGTATACGCTTGGACTAAGTGCAACAATGCAACGTAAAGATGGATTAACTAAAGTTTTCAAAATGTTTTTAGGAGATATTGTATATAAAGGTAAACGTGAACAACAAGACCCAGTACAAATTCAGGGAATAGTTTATGAAACACATGACGAAGAATTTAATAAAACACTTGTAGACTATAAAGGACAACCAGCATATAGTAGTATGATTTCAAAACTATGTTGTTATGAAAAGCGTTCTGATTTTATAATTAAAATTATAAAAAATGAATTTTATAAAAATCCAAATCAACAGATGATGATATTAGGTCAAAATAAAAATTTATTGATACATTTATATAAAGAAATTCTCTCGCAAAATATAGCATCGGTCGGTTATTATTTGGGTGGTATGAAAGAACATGAATTAAAAAATAGTGAAAATAAATCAATTGTTATAGCAACGTATGCTATGGCTTCTGAAGGTTTGGATATTAAAACATTATCAACTTTATTTTTAGTAACACCTCGTACAGACATTACTCAAGCAGTTGGGCGTATTTTAAGAGTTAAACACGATAGACCATTAGTTATTGATTTAATTGACAAACATGAAGTATTTCAAAAACAGTGGTTGAAACGTAAAAAATTTTATGATAAAAATAAATATAAAATATTATATACAAATAATAATTTATACAATAAAAATATATGGAATGTTAACCCATGTGATAATTTAATTTCTAATGACGATAATTATAATGACAACCATAAAAAAGACAAGTTATTAAATGGAAATTGTTTATTAGATATATAGTAAATTATTATATGTTCTTCTAGTATTTGTATGTTTTTTTAGATTTGTGTAATTTTCTATGTTTGCGAGTCTTCGTAGGTTTGCGTGATTTTGCGTGTTTTTTAGATTTTATATGTTTTTTAGATTTTCTATGTTTTTTAGATTTTCTATGTTTTTTAGACTTTTTAGCTCCACCTTTCATACAGTGGTCATAACGATAGTGTGGTGCTGGATTAGCTAAAGCGCTCATGTCAGATGTTAATGGTTTTCCGGCAACTGAATAACCAAATGATATAGGTACGTTACTATATGGTTGTTGTGAACCACCGAATTGATTATTGAATTCATTTAAAGGTCTTACTTCATTAAAACCAGAACAGCTTCTCACAGGAGCATAACCTGAACTTGAACCTGTATTAGGTAGAGGTTTAATAGGTTCAACTAGACAAGGTCCTCCTTTACCTCCTTTTTGATAAGATACATATTTGCCTTGGGCAGCAGAAACATTTAGTTTCGTTCCTGCACATCCAACATTAGCAATTTTACCATACGGACTAGAAAACCGATTAGGAATTTGTTCAAAATTACTACCAGCTAATCTCATATATTATATATTTATATAATATTATATTTTATAAATTAAGTGTAATATTATATATTAGTTAATTAACAACTGCCAAAGGTTCCCATTTTTTTAATATATTATTATAGACGCATTTCATTTTATAATATTTATTTAAATTTACATATTTATCTATAGAAGTATTTTCAAATTCTTCCTCATCATCACTTTCTTCTAATAAATCTAAATTTTTGTTCTCTTTAATATTTCTAAAAAGATTGTTCATAAATACACTTTTTTTATAACTAGATATGCACGCTATACCTTTAAATTCTATACATTTATCATCACCATATAAATTATATATATCTGGTTCTAGTTCTGCTTTTACATTAAATATACGTGTTTCATTGTAATATTTCTCTGTACCTAATATGTTATTGTTTTTATCGTAATATTTAATAGCATATATATCATATCGCAATGTATGGATGGTATCTATGTCATCTTTTTTTTTAGTTATAATAGGTAATCCAGGTATTATAAAAGAATCATTATATAATTTTTGTTTAACTTCATTTGTTAAAATATACTTTAATAGTTTCAATTTGTTTATAAAAGTATAATGACTAATTTTTTTTCCCTTATAATAGTGTATATCTTCAAAAGAAAAATAAGTATTATTATTTATTTTAAAAATAGTACCATAAAATATAGTTCCATATGACAAATCCTCATTATAACATAAATTATAATTATTTACTTTATTAATTATTTTATTATGAGTTAATGTCAATAATAAACATATAGATTTATTATCAACGTAAGTTATCCACATATATGCCTTAATACCTTTGGGTATCAACATTTTATATTCATAACAAACTTTCTTATTAATAATATGTTCATAAGAAAGTTTAATATTAGGAAATAAATTAATTATACATTTTTTATCATTAAAACTTATCATTTGTAATTAACAACGATTTATCTTTAATATCTATTTGTTTGTAAATTATTTTGTGTATTATTATCTGGATATTTTTTTAAATCATTTAAAAAGTTTATTAATTCTTTATCCATATCATTATTATTATTATTATTATCATTATTATTATCATTATTATTATTATTACTATTATTACTATTATTATTATTATTATTACTATTATTATTACTATTATTACTATTATTATTATTATTATTATTAATTAAACTATATATTTCTTTATAAGTCTCATTCGGTTTGTTTACTAAATCTTTAACCTTTGGTATCGTAAGTGTATCTTTAAAAAAACAATATAAATGATGTAAAAGAAATATTAACAATAGGGAAACAATTATCCATTTAAAAGTCCAAATTAACATTTTGACTTAGTATAACTTTAAAAGGGATAAAAACATGAGTAAATCATCGCAAATAATATCAATATTAATATCTTTTGGTAAATAAAAATAAAAATCAGTAACAATATTTTTTCTAATTTCTATAACTAAATTAATATTAGTATTTTTTGTTAAAGAAAAAATTAATTTTTTATATTCAAGATAATAACTATTGAAAGGAATATGATATTGTTGTTCAAATGTTACCGTAGAATTATCAATTAATAAAGGGATTTCATTTATAATAAAACGATTAATCGGTTCATCTTTAATAATATGTTTAAATATATTATCATTAATAATTTGAAAAATACCTTTGGTAGAATAATTTATGTAAATGTCTTCTGTATTAAATAAATAATCTTGAAGATAAGAAGGATTAATATCATCTAATTTAATATCTGGTAAATATATTTTCATACTAAATATATTATAATGAAAGCATTTAAACCTTATTTAAAAAATAATGCTAGAAATGACGACAATTATAACAGTATCAAAAGAAGGTATATTAAAAGAGGTTCGTGTAAAAGAACTAAATGAAAATGAATTATATAAAAAATGTGGTTACAAAAAAGATAACGACTTTAAAAAAATAACAACATGGGAAATATTAATGAATGAAAAAAAAATAAAAGTAGAATTATGGGGAAAAGATAATGGTAAAGCAAATACAGAAAATAAATATGATTTTCCTCCACCAGCTGATGTAAAATTATTATTTGGAACATGTTGTTTAATAGGAAAAAGTAATAACTGTCATATAAATTTAACAAAAGTATTATGGAACAAAATATATGAAAAATTATTTGGTGGATTTGAAGATTTAAATGAAGAAAGTGAAGAAGAAGATGAATTAAATAATATACCAATAAAACTAAAAACGAATGATGGATACTTAAAAGATGGATTTGTAGTAGATAAAGATAGTGACGAAGAAGTAGAAAGTGGAGACGATAATAGTGAATATAGTGAAAAGTCTGAAGAAGAATATGAGGATGTAACAGAAATAGAAGGAGAGAATGAAGAAGAACAATTAAATGAAAATAATGATATAGGTTCTGAATTAAGCGAAGAAGCGTATGAATATTCAGATGATGAATAAAAAATAAAATTGAAAAGAAAAGATATAAATATAAATTAGCAAATCAAAATAGAGAATAATGTATGAAATAAAAAATTCAGAGAAATTTCGTGAAAATGTACGTATAAGAATAGAAGAATTAATAAAAGAAAAAAAAATAGTAAAAAATGTAGAAAAAAGTATATTTAATTACAGTATAAAAGAAGCAGATAATCAAAATATAGTAAAAAAATGGGATAATAAATATTTTACAATAATTTATATAGATAGATTACGTAGTATAATGAAAAATTTAAAAAACGAAAAATTTTACGAAAAAGTATGTTCAAAAGAAATTAAACCAGAAAGATTAGCAAGTATAAGTCATATAGAAATGAATCCAGATAAATGGAAAGACCTGATAAATAAAAAAAAAATTCGTCAAGAAAATCTGTATTCGCCAAAATTAGAAGCGAATACAGATAATTTTACATGTCGTAAATGCAATTCAAAACAATGTAGTTATTATCAATTACAAACAAGAAGTGCAGATGAACCAATGACAACATTTGTAACGTGTATAAATTGTGGAAATAGATGGAAATGTTAGATAAAATTAAATATATAAAAAGTAAATGTATATAAAATTAAAAAAAAAGTAAGTAATATAATATATATAATAATAGAAGAAATGATTTTAACCGAGGGATAGTTAGAAATATATTTATCAATCTTAATTTTTTCTCTACAATATGGACAAAATGAAGATTTACAAAGCCATTTATATAAACAATAACGACATAATTCATGATTACAATCTAAATAAATTATCTCAGTGTTTTCGTAACAAATATTACAAATCATGTCTTAATTATAATATTATATATAAAATGTTAATTATTTTACTTTGATATAAAGTAATAACACTAATGAATATTTAAACGCCATATTTTTAAATTATATATAATATTATATATAATATTATATATAATGAATTTAGAATCACATCCTTTCTATGATTTATTATCAAGATATATATATTATGATAATATATTAGAAGGTGAAAATTTTAATTTTAAATCAATATTTCAAATATCAGAAAATATAGTTAGAAAATATCCAGCATTTGTAGATGGAGATGTAAATGTGAGACAATCAGACCCAAGTGAAACAATAGTGGATTATTTCAATAAATTAAGTCCGAATGGTATAGCACTTGATAAAATAAACAGTTCATCACCAGTAAAAGTGAAATCGGACGAGTTTACTTATTTTTCAAGTAGTAATGAAGATGATATAGGATTACAAGAACCAAAAGAAGATGAAATAGATTTAGATATGAACGACAAACTAGAGATACGAGAAGAATTAACAAAATATTTTGAAAATCCAGTAGGAAAAGAGAAACCAATATATATATTATATGGAGACAAATTTAATGGAAAACCACGTTCAAGAGATAGAGTAGCTCATATATCTGCTGTATTATTATATAATAATGAAATGTATTCGTTTGGTTGGGGAACAGATGGTGAAAACCCATCATTGTTGAAACCATACGAAATATCTAGAAAAGGATATATAATGTCACCAGAAGTAACACAAGCACGTAGAAGTGGAAATCTAACAGATATACATATATTTGATATAGGATATTTTACAGTATCAATGTATGATAAATTAAAAACTTTAATAAATAATACAAAAAGATTAGTAGTATCAAGTGCTTTATCTAAATATGTAATATCAGAAGGAAAAAAAAAAATAAGTGTTTATCAAATAAATATAAATGACTATAAATCAGAATTAAAAGATTTTAAGTATTGGATATATTCGGGGTCGATAGCTAATAAATTAGTAAGAAAATTTAACTGTACAACATTTATGGAATTTATATTTGATAATAGAATATCATGTGCATCAAGAGGATTATGTCCATCATTATTAGGAGACTTTAAATTTGTAACGAGTGATCCAAGTTCGTGTTTTAGAAATTATGGAACAGGGAATAATTATTTAGATATTGAAAAAAAAACAGATTATAATACATTACTAGATAAGATTGATAAAAATATACATAATTTAGATATGTTAGGTGGAAAGAAAAGAACTAAAAAATCAAGAAAGAATAAAAAAAAAATAAGAAAAAAAAATAATAATAAAAAATATACAAAACGAATTAAATCTAAGAAGAAGAAAACGAACTATGTATAACAGAGTCATTTTGATTACCCATCCATGTAACAATTACTTTGTGATATACAATGTTACTATCAGCATTATCTTCATATTTTTCTAGTTTTTTTTTACATTTACATGATAAATATGGTAATCCATTTGCAGGTAAATTTACATTATCATCCCATTTTAAATTAATAATTTCGTCATATAAAGGATTTTTTTTACTGATAAAATAAGAATATGCATCATATGTTATAGTACCATTCGCATTAGTGTCATCATCTATGTGAGGAAATCCATCACCATTTTCAGTTGTATAGGTTGCAATAGCACCACTAGAGAAAGAATCAGCATCAACGCTAATACCATTAGTAACTTCAAAATACTCGTAATATGATTTATTAGAAAATAAAACATAACCATCAGTTAAATCAGATATAGCTTTATCAGATTCATATCTTTTACCTTTGTAAATAGCTTTGGTTTTTCTATTTACATATTGAACAATAATACCATTTGCATTTTTTGGTTGTAAATTATAAACTTTAATAAATTCAAAATCACCTAATAATCCACTTTCAGAGCTTTGTTTTACTTGTGTTAATTTATACATATTAAATATGTATAATCTGTATAAATTAATAGTATAATTAATCTAATATTTCTAAATCATTTAATTTCCAATATTCAGTAGTACCGTTTGGGATGGGTCTTCTAATGATAAAAGGAATTTTTTTTTCTTTCAATTCCTGTAAAGCAATTAAATAGCCATCAATAACATTATTAGGAACATCAATAAAAGGTAAAGCTCCACTATTAATTTGTTTTCCTCTTTGTCCAATAACTCTAGTTTTTTCATATTTTGTTAAGAAAGGTATAGTACGATGAAAAGGGTCGTCAATTGCGCCTTGAGAGTTTCTTTTAATATTAGTTAAAAACTTTACTTCAGTATCATAATTTTGAATAATACATTCAGGGTGTGAATTAGCAATAATATTATTTCTAAATGTAGTGTCAATTTTATGAAGATAGTTATCATCATCGTCATCATCGTCATCATCGTCATCATCGTCATCATCGTCATCACCGTCATTGTTAATATATTCATCATCATCATCGTCAAATGGATTAGTCTTAGGGTCATCAGAAATATCATCAAAAGGATTATTCTTAGGGTCATCAGAAATATCATCAAATGGATTAGATGGGTCATTGATGTCATCATCATCTTCGTCAATATCTATATCAGTATCAGAAGCCTTATCTGAAATATTATCGTCAGACATATTATTGGTATCAGATAGGTCATCGTTATCACCACCATCCTGAATATTAATAGAATCAGTTACATCGGTTAAATCATTATTAAAAGACATTGTTATTTATATATATAATAAAAAATTTTAAATAGATTCAATTTTATTATTTAATATATAAATAAAATATTAATTGTGTTGAGAAGTATTCCATACAAAATCACAAACAGCACACATATATACATATTTCAAATTAATATCATCGTAACGAATATATAAAACTTCACGTGGAACATCTTTAATATTAGAATTACAATTTTGATTGGGACACTTAATAGTATTAATTCTAGGTAAAGTAGGGTCTAATTTACTATATTCATTAACAACATAATTGTGTTTTTGTTCATTACGCCTAAGCTGTGTTTTTGATACAGAAATATTACTATCAGCTAAAGTATCATCTTCATAACCACATGTTCTACAATAATATATTAGGGATTCATCATTATTTAATTTAAGATAATACATATTATCACATTTAATACAGAAATGCATGATTAATATATTATATTATATTATAAAGTAATTTTTATTTCAATTTTATTAAAATTGAATATAAATGTTTTAATTTCTCAATAGTTTTATCATAATTAATATAACAATTCATATCATATATACTAGTATTTAATTTACATGGTTGAATATAAGATTTATTAATTTTTTCAATAATAAGATGATAATTATCAATAAAAAATTTATTAATAATAGGAATAAATTTATGAAATTTATCCTTAATACGATTATCATTATTAAGGATACCACAAATAGCAAAATCAAAGTTTTTGTATAATATAATTTTATTATAATTGTCATAATCGTTATGATTAATAGTAACACCTGGTTCATTTAAAAAAGGTTCTTCATTTAAAATAGTACATAAAGTAAGAAGAACAGAAGATAAATTTTGACAAGAAGACCACTGTTCTCCAGACCAAGTATTTAAAATAGATAAACAAACTTTACCAGATTTATATAAATTGGGATTAAAACGAGTGTTACCATCACAAGTAGAAAATTTGAATATAGGTGGTTCAAATGGATATTGTGTAGGAAAAGAAACTTCAAAAAAATAAAAGCCAAATTCATAAGGTGTATCAGAAGGTCCAATAATTAAAGCTTTACCACTTAAAATATCAGTATCAGAATGAAAATAATAAATACCATTAGAATTTAAAGAATTATTATATATGTTTTTAACATCTTTAAGAATTCGTGTAACACATGTAGAAGATAAAGGAATATTAGCTGTACCACTCATCTAAATATAAAAAGGATAATTATATTTATATATTTATATAGAAATATATAAATATATAAATATAATAATAATAATATTGTAAAAAAACGAGTATATAAATATAATAATAATAATATTGTAAAAAATTGAGATAAAAATATATACGAATAATTATATAAACAAATGACATCAGCTATGTCAAATTTCACGAAATATTTAAAATCACATATTTGTAATGATAAAACATGTTATACACATACAAGAATAGGTGATAAAGAATTAAAAATAGCTGGTGGAATGTATAAAATAAATGATGAAAAAGATTTTATAAATAAATATTATGAAAATGTATTTATAGAAAGAAATGAGGAATATTTGACAGAGAAACAGTTAGTAGAAGATGGACCAATATTAATAGATATAGATTTACGGTATGATATGAATGTTAAAGATAAACAACATACAGAGGAACATGTAATAGATGCAATAATGCTGTATATGGAAAAATGTAATGACTTGCTGGAAATAAAGGATAATAGTAAAATAGATGTATTTGTAATGGAAAAACAAAATGTAAATAAATTAGATACGAAAACGAAAGATGGAATTCATATTATAATAGGAATAAGTATGCATAAAGGTTTACAAATGATGTTGAGAGAAAAAGTGTTATTAGATTTAAAGGATATATGGGATTTACCTATAACAAATAGTTGGGAAGATGTGTTGGATGAAGGAGTAACAAAAGGACATGTAAATTGGCAATTATATGGTTCAAGAAAACCAGGAAATGAAGCTTATTTATTAAAAGGACATTATATAGTAGAATATAATGATTCAGACTGGGAATATTCAAAAAATGAAAAGTTTGATACAAAAAAATATATACATAAATTATCAGCAAGATATAGAGACTATCCAAAATTTGATGTAAAAGAAAATATAAAGGAGGAATTTGAAAAGAGAAAACATTGCTTACAATCAAAAAATAGAATAAACAGTGATAAAAATAAAATGAAAAAGAAATTGAGAGTGAGAGAAGATTATGGTGGAATCAAAAATGAAGAAATGTTAGATGAGTTATTGGAAGAATTATTTGATGATATAGGTCCATGTAATTATAAATTAAAAGAAACACATGATTATACAATGTGTCTTCCAGAGAGTTATTATGGTCCAGGTAGCTTTACAAAATGGATAAGAGTAGGTTGGGCGTTAGCAAATACAAATGATAAATTATTCTTAACTTGGTTAAAATTAAGTAGTCAAGATAATTGTAGAGATACATTAAAAGGGAGTAATGGAAAATTTGATTGGAGTAATGTAGAAGACTTATATAATATGTGGTCAGCGTTTGAGAAAGGTGGAGGTGCGAATAATTTGTCTGACAAATCAATAATGTATTGGGCAAAAAATGACGCATACAAGAAGTATAAAGAAATCTACAATGAAACAATTAGTTATTTTATAGAACAATCAATAACTACAACAACTGAATTTGACTTAGCAAATGTACTATATCAAATGTATAAAGATAGATTTGTATGTGTAAGTATAAAAAATAATTGTTGGTACGAATATAATGAACATCGGTGGTGTGAAGTAGATTGTGGAAATACATTAAGATTAATGATTTCTAAAGATATGTGGCAATTATATGTAGACAAAATGCAATCAGGTACATTACAATTACAGACTACAGAACCATCACATGAGTCATATGATGCGATTAGAAAAAATACGTCTAAATTAGCAGAAATAGCTTTTATATTGAAAAAAACAACATGGAAAAATAATATAATGAGAGAAGCACGTGAATTATTTTATGACCAAGACTTTATATCAAAAATAGACCAAAATCCATATTTATTATGTTTTAATAATTGTGTAGTAGATTTCAAAGATAAAAGACATCGTCGTGGACAACCTGATGATTATATATCAAAAACAACTAATATAGATTATTGTCCTCTAGATTATGATAAACATGCAATTGTTATAAATGAAATAAATGAATTTATTGACCAATTATTTCCAGATAAAAATTTAAGAGATTATATGTGGCAACATTTATCATCGGTATTAATAGGTACAAATGATAATCAAACATTTAATATATATACAGGTACTGGTAGAAATGGAAAATCCAAATTAGTAGATTTAATGACAAAGGCATTAGGTGATTATAAAGGCACTGTTCCAATAACATTGATAACACAAAAAAGAAACAGTATAGGTAGTACATCATCTGAAATTGTACAATTAATGGGAGTAAGATATGCTGTAATGCAAGAACCTTCAAAAGGAGAAACTATAAATGAAGGTATTATGAAAGAAATTACAGGTGGCGACCCTATTCAAGGTAGAGCATTATTTAAAGATACAGTTACATTTATACCTCAATTCAAATTAGTAGTGTGTACGAATTCATTATTTGATATCAAAAGCAATGATGATGGTACATGGAGACGTATTCGTGTATGTGATTTTGTATCCAAGTTTTTAGAAAAACCATATGAAGACGAAGATAAATTTCCAAAAGAACATTATCCTCATCAATATAAAATTGATAAAAATATTGATGAGAAATTCAATACATGGGCTCCTATATTAATGTCGATGTTAGTTGATGAATCTTATAAAAGAATGGGAATAGTTAAAGATTGCGATAATGTTATGAGCGCTAGTGATAAATATAGAGAAGGTCAAGATTATTTGGCTGAATTTTTAAAAGATAATATAGTAAGAAAGGTAGGTAAAAGAATTGGTAAAACAGCATTAAGTGAGCGTTTTAAAATTTGGTGGAGTAGAGACTACGGTGGTGCTAGACCTAAACTTACAGAACTATATGACCATATGACTTTACGTTATGGTGCCTGTGTAGGAAAAAATGGTTGGAAAAATGTAGAGTTTATAGACGATGAAGACTCTGATGAAGACTAAATATCAGTGTAAATATTTCTAGGTGATTTATTATAAAATAAATAGTTTAAACGTTTTAATATGTAATAAATAAATTTAGATATACGATACACGATTAAGGGAAAAATTAAATATAATAGTAAAGTTAAATTTATATAATTATTTTTATATAATTTTTTTTGAAAAAAATTACCGAAAATTAAATAAATAACGAAAAGTATATATGTTAAAATCATAAACAATTTTTTATAGTATCCTATATTGTCTAATTCATTTAACTCATAATATATTTTTCTATCAGTAGTATTAATACTATTTATATTATTATCTATTTTTTTTTCTAATTTTGTAATCTTTTCATATTTTGTGTCAAAAAGGTCAGTTACATTTTCAGAATATAACATTTGTGATTCATAATAATCTATTAAAGTATGTAATTCTTTTATTAAATTATTACTATCATTATGTAATATATCAGCGGCTTTATTTACTATTTTACTATTTCTATTAAATAATAATTCTTTGTACGCATATGGTCCTTCTACAAAAGAGTAATAATTTTTTTCCGCACTATTAACATTACTATCAGCATTAGCCTTATTAAGTTTTGCTTGTTTTAATTTATTTTTAAGTTCTTGTATTTCTTTATTACGCTGACAGGTAGAGTCACAAGCAATTGATTCGTTCAAAATAGAAATAGATTTGTTAATATCCCCTATAGATAATCCCCATTTGCTAAAATCTTCATTAGTATCTTTACTACTATCTCTCTTATTAGTCAATCCTTCTACAATCGGCATATAATTATAGAAATATTTATTATACATTATTACTATAATTATATTAATTATATTATTTACATTAAAAATAAATAATTTAAACAGGACTAAAATGATTTGAATCATTAGAATAAGCATGTATTATTCCTCGTTTGTCTCCCCAAGGACTTACGTATTCTCTTGTTATATAATTGTTTGAAAACCCTTCAGAATCACTAGTACCATCTGTTGCATCATCAGTTTTACCTGTAATTCCTTTAGATGCCAAATAATCTTTACCTTCTTTTATTAATTCATCACCCATTTTACCTGCATCACCGTCTTTGTAACCGGACACGCCACTTTCTCCTGCAATCTTATCTACCGCTTGGTCAAATACATTTTCTCTAGCGGTAGAAGGCCAATCATCTAGATTGTATGGAATACATTTGTCGGTTTTAACGTCATATTGTTCTCCTTCTTGACAGAATGGAACGCATCTGTTAACAGCATCTGTATATTTATCGGTTGGAGGACAACAAGCTTGTCCAACACAATCACCGTTAATGACTCCAGTTAGTTCTGTCATTGCACTACTTTTACCTAATAGTTTGTTAATTTGTTCTTCGTCATATTGTAACACAGATTGTTGATTTATTTGTGAAGGATCCCAAGACCAATCATATTCATCAAAATCCATATTATTACGTCTAGATAGATCTAATGCATAACTTCCAACATAATATCCACCTACTACCATTATAACTATTCCTGCACCAGAAGCAATATTACTACTCAAGAATCCTTTTTTAGCTAAAATTGCTAAAATTAATATAGGAACACATACCATAATTATCATTTTCATTAAATCTGTGTATGCTCTTGTTTTCTTACTATAATAAGTGTTAATTTCAACCATTTTCTGTTTGTTATCTTGAACTGCTTTTATGTCGCCTATTTGTTGTTTAGCATTCTCTAATTGTTTTTCAACTAAACCAGCCAGTGTAAGTTGGTCCACTAAATCTTGACGGGTATTACCCACATCATTTTGCATACGTTTATAGGATTCATTTAATATTTTAAATAAATTTTCTCTAGCTTCTGTGGTGTCATTGATACTTTTGAAAAGTTCTTGTTGCCGTTCAGAGTTGTCTCCACCTCCTTTTTGTGATGCTAATAATTGTAATTCATTATGCGCGTCTGTTTCTACTTGTTGAAGTTGTTTTATATTATTTAATATTTCTTCGTGCATTTCATTTGTTTCAGTTAGTTGTTCGCTAGTTAAATTACTACTCATTATTATATATTATCTAATAAGATAAATATTAAATGATTAGCGCCGTACGTGACGAATTGCTCCCAATAAAATTATTATGGCTAAAATGCTCCACAATAAAAATGTATAATTATTACTTACCATTCTAAGTTCAGTATCTTCACTCATAGCATGTACATCTTCACTTCGTTCTTCGTAAGCTTGTTTATCCATCATTTGTTGATTATAATCATCTAAATCTTTTCTCATTTTTTTAAGAGATTGGTCTAAATTATTACCTAAATTATAATCTTTTTGAGTTAAAGTCGATAAATTTTTAACAATATTATTAGCTTGTGTTTCTAAATTTTTATTATCTTTAACCATTTGTTTATATTGCTTGGCAACTTTTTTAGACAAAGTACATTTGGTATCGCTAGTCATATTGTCACCAATTAAAGAATTACCCCAAACATTACCGCTAGAAGCTACAACTTCGGATGGACACGAAGAATCACCTCCATCAATAATACTAGACCTCATGTAAAGAGTAGATGTTTTACTAGGTTCACGGTTTGATTTAGGAAACATACCTGAGTTTTTTAAATGACAAGTTTTAGTAGATTCATCAAATACAAATCCGTTACATTGATCGTTTTTTAAACATTCAGATTGACAATCCGAAACAGAAGAATTGGGAAGAGACTTTATTTCACCTCCATCGTTGGAAAAACCACCTATTTTAAAAAATTTAGAGCCTAATTTAATCATAGTTTGTGGGTAAGGTCTAAGCGTTAAATCTGGTTCATAATAGCCTACCTTTCCAATTAAAGACGGGTCAGTTTTAGGTATGTTATATATAGCGGCAGAATCTTTACCCTTACCATAATATACGTCGTCTACCTTGTGACAATTCTCTAGTTCGTATCTAAGTTCTAAATATCCTTCATGTCGGGGTCGGGTTTTAGCAAATGGAGTAGGATTACTCAATGATTTAACGCTCATAATTAAATAACAATTACCAGAAGGAGAACCAATAAATTCACCTTGTTCTAAAAATTCTCCTGCTAATAAATAATTGCGTTTATATTTTCCGTTAACAGCTTTATACATATCTAAAGCTACACCAGTTTTGGTAGTATTACTCTGCCATATAATTCCATTATCTAAACCAGTTAATGTTAGATTGCCTGTATCGTCAAGTGTCAATTTATATGCATTACATTCGTCTGATTCCTCAGAACAATCAAAAACAGCAGCTTGTCCGTCAGATACAGCTGGAATATTAACATTTTTTATATTAGTATCTAATCCACACGTATAAGTTGCAGAAAAATCTTTAGCACATCCAACAGCTGGGTCTAGAGAGGACCCATAAGCAGGTTTTTCATTTGTGCCACCTCCACCACTTTTTCCAACATAAAAATTGAATGTACCCTCCGGTTTAGAGCTAGTTGCGTTTTTAACATACGGACTCCAATTACCAACGCTAGGAGAAACCGTATTAGAATTAACACCACGAGCAGCTATTTGCGCCGCTGCTGCTGCTCGTGCTTGAGATGCTAAAGCTGATGCTGCTTTAGCAGCGTCGTTTTGTTTTGAATTACGACCACCCATTAGTAAATATATATATATAATTAATATATTTTCTTTGTTATTTATTCATGCATTACGTTATATTGCTAAAGAAAGTAAAATATGTATTTTAACAATTTACTCCATAATTAGCGGTGGTATTAGACGTATTTATATACCCACCATATGCAGGATCACATTTGTTGTTCGCAGATAGTTGTCTTGTGTAATTTTTTTCAGTTCCCCAAATATCATTTGAACCATGTCTAGCTATCGCAATTTGTCCATTTTTTAAAAGACCACCAGTATTTGCATCCCTTCTTCCGTTACTTTTCCATGATATGTGTGACTTCGTAGCGATATCACCTTTCGTAGCATCAGCTATATTGTCACCAACCATACAATCTCCTTTTCCAGGACCACCATTAACTAATGCAAATACAGATTTACCGGTATCTATAGCAGTTAATTTACATGAATCCATAGTAGCTTTTCCTTTTAAATTATTTATGGGTGTTATCGATGATGAAGGTTTATAACAACCCTTGAAAATTGGTTTGACAGAACTAGGAACAGTCGCTTGAACAACTTGAACATTTTGGTTAGAAAATCCACATATTTCTCCTTGCATCATTGGTGGACCAACAGCAAAAGGAGGGTCAGATTGAATAATAGTTCCTTCCTTTGGTGTGGCACTTACTTGATAAGGAATACGAGTTGTTCGTCCTGTTTGACCGCATCCGTTTTTACCTGCAGTACTATTAAATATATCATCGGTTGGATATAATTTAAATACACCACTTTTTGTTACATATCCTTTTACACCATTTTCAAATATTACATTTTGCCCAGCATATGCACTTTTTGTATTGTGTGAGTCAAGATATTTTTGAGAATCATCCATTAAAGTTTTCATAGATTGACTATATGTATCTTGACTTGTATTTAAAGTAGTAATGTCATTATTTACTTTACTTATATCTGATTGGTTACGATTATCTACAGGTGAATTATCAAATCCAAAACCTTCTATTAATGTTAAATTTTTACTCATAGATGTTTTATTAATACCTTGTTGTGTATTATATGTATCTTTAAATGATAAACCATTAGTGTTGTTCATATGTTTAAATTTATTTAACATTTCATTCGTTTTTTGGTGTTGATAATTTACGAATTGTTGTCCTTGTGGGAAAGGTATTGTATATTCTTGCATTATATAATATAATATTATGATAAAAAAGAAAATGATATAATTAACATTACTAAATTATATATTAGATACACTATTTTTACATATTAGTACCACCTAGAAATGATACTATTCTTGGGTCTGGAAAATAAAACTGTTGATATATCCAATATATTATAAATAGAGCAAATATTGCTAATATTGTATTTTCTATTGGTGAAATCGAAGAACTTCCATAAGATTTAATTGTTAAATGTATACTAGCTATTATTGTACCTATTAATACCCAATATTGAAAATAGTGTGATTTTTGTTGCATTATTAGAACTTTATTTTCTTCATCTAATTCGTGCATTTTAGCTACTTTATCTTCTAATGTGCCTTGATTAGTTAACATATTACCATGAGTTGTTAGTAAATCAGGAACATTTGATGAATTTATATCATTGTTAGTCACACCTCTTGAGTATGAATCTTCGTATGATTTTTTCGTTTCATTTAAACCAGCTTCTATTAAATTTTCTGTACTTTGAATTTTTTGTCTTATAACTTTTGTATCCTGTTTACTTGCTAATAGTTGTGCGTAATCATTGTATAAAGATTGTAATTGTCCAATTAAAGCCTTGTTTTCCTTTTCACGTTCTTTTAATTTAACTATACTAGGGTATTGTTCCGAATTTCTTTCAAAAATATTAGGTTGTGCATCTTCCGAAGAAATACTAGCTTGTGCAAGTAAATCAATTTTGCTGGTAGACATTATTATATATAATAAACAAATATAATATGATATATAAATATTAAGATATTAAATAAAGTAATTTACTAAATATCTTATTGTAACAACATGAAAATTTAATTTATTTTACGATTATTGTAAATAAATATAGAAAATGATATTAAATTAAAAAACAATAACCAATTTGATAATAATAATTCGTTATATAAAAAATTTTTATCTAACAAGGTTTGTTGTGATCCTCTATTACTGTTACTAGATTTTATTGTAATATCTTTCAAAACATTTATATTTTTTTCTATATCTTGATATTTATTATCTACTCTTGTTAAATTTTTGTTTTCATTATGTATATTCTTTTCTAATTCTTTTTTTATTTTTAATAAATTATTATAAATATCCGTTACTTTCTGTGTATTGTTTTCATATTCTTCTTTATAGTTCAACATATCTGGATCATTTTTATATTTTGGGTATAATGTAGTAGCTTCATGTAAATATTTATTTAATTCCTTATGAAGTTCATTTATAATTTTTTTATAATTCTTCATAATATATACTAAGGAGAACATATTCTATAAAATTTACTATTAACTGATGTTTTACTAGCACGTGTTATTTCACAATATTCACCTGGTCTAATACCTATTGCTTGAGCTACTGGACTCAATCTTGATATATCCGGTACCATTTTATCGTCGTTAATGTTGAATTTTTTTTTAATTTCTTCTTTTTCTTGAGATGAAAGAACTCTATGTTTTGGTACTAAATTATGATTAAGAATATTAAATTGTAATCTTTTAATATTAAACACATTAATATATATATTATCTTGTTCCCATATATTTTGCAGTGTTTTTATAAGTGGTTCATTAGGTTCGTCTTTAATTATTATTATTAAATCGTCTTTTTTATTTAATATTTCTTCTAAATTAAATAAATCATCTATGTATTCATAAATGTTATTATTTCTTAAACTCTTGTTCAAATGAAATTTAATATATGCTTTTTTTGATTTATCATATTTTGTTAATATCATATCCATTTGTTTTGATATATACATTGTGTTAATTTCATTAATATTACTACCTTGATATTCTGACACATCATAGTTTTGTTCTTTTAAAATGTCTAACAAATTATTACGTGCTTTAAAAATTTCTACTATATGATTACTTTGAGCCATGTTATTTATTATATTATATTCTATATTTTTTAATATAATTCAATTTTATAATTTAATAGATTTTTTAATAGATTCATCTTTACTATCATCATTATTATCGTTATCATCTTGAATATTTGTTAAAATATTTTCATTTATATCTTCTGGAGTATTTGGCTCTGTTGGAGGAGTATTTGTATCTAATATTTCTGTTATAGGAGTATTATTTGTA
>Ga0129324_10000826_pt1 | contig 21410 bp, 26 predicted proteins | sample CPBDNA_7_FD_96879 | JGI IMG/M metagenome (GOLD analysis project Ga0129324, IMG submission 96879) | Freshwater to marine salinity gradient microbial communities from Chesapeake Bay, USA - CPBay_Spr_15_0.2_DNA | ecosystem: Environmental > Aquatic > Marine > Coastal | place: USA: Chesapeake Bay... | reverse complement strand
TTCTTCTTTTATGTCTTCAGTTGGCCAAATAGGTGGAGCAGCAATTGGGCAAGCTCCAAATATGGACTTTAATATATAAAGGTAAAAATACATGAGTTACGAAAACCCACAAATAATAGTTGATAATTCTGGTCAAATTTTAGCCCAAGGAATAGCAGAATTTAGCAGAGGTATGGCTGCTGGTATAACAAAATTTGGAGAAGCACAAAAGCAAGCTAAAAAAGAAGCTGAAGCGGAAAGACTTCAACAGCAAAGATTTAAAAATCAAATTGAACTTGAATATAATAGATTAGGCTCTCAATTTAAATCTACAATAAAAGGTAAACCATTATCTCAACAATTAAATCCTTTAATAAACGCTAGATTAAAAAATGCTGCTGATGCTAGAATAGCTTTAGACTCTGAAGTAAATCCTGAAAAAAGGGCAGAGCTTAATAAAATAATTATTGGAGCAGACGAATTTTTAACCAATGTAGGGTTAGTTGTTGAAAAATTTCAAGGTGATGGTGTTACATACAAAGATACTCCATCAAGTGATTTAGAAAGAATTTATGGTATTACAGGAAATAACGAAGACAAATTAAGTAATCAATTACTATTAAGCGTAGGAGCTGGGTATGGTGGTGAGTTTAAAATAGCAGATGATTTTGATAATAATAATATAAATATTTCTGCTTATGGTAATGTTGATGGCAAAAATATTACAAAAGATTTAAATGGAAATGATTATTTACAATCAAATTCAGAATTAATTTTTAAAATACCGCAAACATTAGACAACGCGGCTATTTCTTTAGATAAAACATTTAGAGATGATAAAGGCAATATAAATTTAAAATACATTGCAACCGAGCCTAAATTAAAAAGATTTAATCAGCAAATAGTTGATTCTAATTTAAAACCAACAGGCAAAATAAAAGTTGTTGAGGGGAATGTATATGAGATAAAACTTCCAGAACCTGAAATTAATTTAGAAGCAGAAGGACAAGCCGCTTATTTTTTAAATTTACCATATGATCAGCAAAAAGCTATATTAAAATTTCAGTTAGGTTATGAAGGAAATGCGGATAAGTTTTTTGAAGATAATCCAGGGGATATAGGTTTTGCAAAAGTAGCTAGATTATATAAAACAGCAATTACAGAAGCTATGACTAGCGAGTTGCCTCCTCCTATTGTTAATGCAGATGGCAGTAAAACTTATTATAAGCAAGCTGGCAGCTTAACTACTGTGGAACCTAAAGTAACTAAGCCAACTAAATTAACAGAGGCTGAGAAAAGAGAAATAACTAGAGTTGAAGATTTGCAACAAACAATGGAGGATGTAGACAATCTACTTTTATCATTAAACATTAAAAAGAATCCAGCCGGGATTTATTCTGGAAGTGTTAATATGAACAATTTAACGACTCAAGAGCGTATAATTGCTTCTGGATTTAGTGTTTCATCCGTAACAGCTAAACAAACTGAAGATGAAAAAGATGAAGGTATTGAGCCTGAAGTTATTGGATATAAATTAAAAGACGAGAATACTGGTAAAGAATTTGAGGTTCCAGTGAATGTTGCTGCCCCAATATTTATGCAAAAAATATTATTAAGCAGAGGAGCTAAAAGACAAGAGGCGGAGCAAGCTAGTTTTAGTTTCATTCCAAAACCACAATTACCCTAATTTTAAATTACATGGAAGAAGTATTTGAATTTAATGGCCAAGAATATTCATTATTCGAGGTTGAAGAGGCTGCTAAAGCTAAACAAATTTCTATTGATGATTATATAAATCAATATAATATTTCTCGAAAGCCGGGAAAGACAACTCCCACAGCACCGGGTGCGGTTGTGGAGGAAACTGTAGCACCCGTAAAAGAAGATACGGAATTAGCATCGGTAGATACTTCTTCGGAATTACAACAAAGTGAAAAAGATACTGCAATAGAAAGAGCTTTTGGCAAAAATGAAGTAACAGATTTTTTTGGAGATTTATATAGAGCTGGGATTGCGGGGGCTTTACAAGCGGAAGCGGTTGATCCTAGCTTAGATTTATTTAAACAGGGCGCAGACGCTTCTGAAGAAACTATTAATAAATATATTGAAACAAATCAAAAGATTGCAAGTAAAAACATGGAATCTGACGAAATGAAAAGTTTTAATGAAATTTATAATAAAGAAGGCGGTGGCTGGTGGGGTTTTGTTAAAGGTGTAGCAAACAATCCAACAACATTACCCTCTATGCTAGTTAGCTCCATTGCTACTCAAATAGGATCTCTTCAATCTGGTGAAGTTGCTGCGGCTGGAACGGCTGGTTTAGCTACAGGGGCCGGAGCTGGAGCATTTGTTGCTGGTATAGGCGCAATTCCTGGTGGTATTGCTGGATTAATGGGGGGTACAATGGCTGCTATGGAAACTGGATTAACATTTTCTGAACTATTAGCAGAAGAAGTTGGTGATGATTTAACAAATGAATCTGTAAAAAAAGTATTAGGCAATCCTGAAAAGCTCGCTGAATTAAAAAACAAAGCACTAGGTAGGGGTGTTGCTATTGGTGCTATTGAATTAGCAACCATGGGTATTGCTAAAGGAGTTGGAGGAAAAATTGCTAAAGCAGGCTTTAGAGGTGCTCCTACTTTAGCAGCAACAACAGCTGGTGGTATTGAGGTTATCGGTGGAGGAACAGGTGAAGTAGCTGGTAGATTTGTTGCCGGTCAAGAAATGGACGTAGCTGAAATTGGTTTTGAAGCATTTGCTGGACTTGGAAGCGCACCAATATCTATGGGAGGACAATTGGCTAATCTAAACACCAATATTGATAGAGTTAAGATTAACAAGCAATTAAAAAATACTTCTTATAAAAATATTGCAGAAGCTTTTGCCCCTGAGGCAGCAACAACAGAAACGGAGATTAATATAGCTAAAATTAAAAACTCCTCTAAAATATTAGATGAGCAAGTAAATAATCTTGTTAAAAATACTGAATTAACTCCTGAAGAGGGTCAGGTTATTAAAAATAATTTCAGAGATACTCAAGGGGCTGTTAATAGATTATCTAAATTAGAGTTAAATGCTGATAGCGAAATAGAAGCTATAGCATTATTAAAAGAAGAGCAAATATTAAAACAAAAAATTAAATCAGTTGACCAAGCTAGTTTAACTACAATAGAAGCAGAAAGAGTTACTGAAATTAATAATAGATTAAAAGAAATAGTAACTGTAGATAGAGAAAAAAAACTTAAAGAAAATGTAGCTTTCACCACAAAAGCAGGTGCGGTTTTTGGTCTTAAAACTGAAGTAATTCCATCTAAAAAACAATTTACTAAAAAATTCGGTAAAGAAGCGGGTGAAGCTGATGGGTTTATTGAAAAAGGAATTATTTATATTAATGAAGAGGTTGCAAAAAACACTGATGCAATTACAGTAGGTAGTCATGAGCTACTTCATGGAATATTAAATATTGCTTTTAAAAGCAAGGATGCTGGCAAATTAGTAAATGATTTTAAAAATAGATTAAATGAAAGTCAATTAAATGCTATAAATGAAAGATTATTTGCTACTGATGCTAAAGGTAAAAGGCTATATAGCGATGAATATTTAAGTGCTAACCCAGATGAATATTTAACAGCTTTTTCTGACGCTATTGGGAAAAATGAAATTGCTTTTGAAGAAAATGTATTTACTAAAATAGGGGATTTTATAACACCTATATTAAGAAAATTAGGATTTGCAAAAATTAAATTTAACACTGGTAAAGATGTATATAATTTTTTAAGGGAATATAATAAAAGCATTAAAGAAGGTAAATTAAGTGAAGATATTGCAAGTTTATCAGATCAACCAATTGAAACTGGTAAAAAGTTTTCTAAATCCGATATAAAGCAAAGTTTAGACAAACTTGTACAAACACCAGAAGGAACTAAAAAATATAATACTAAAGAAGAATTTCAAACTTCTGAAGATTATATAAAAGCTTATGAAGCTATTACGCAAAGCAATTTATTAGATGGTGTTATAATGCAAGGTATGACCGAAAAAGGCTTATCTGGGCAATCTATGGCTAATTTTATAGATAATGTAAAAGATAATTTAACAGAGCGTTTTGTTAAAAACTTTGATCCTGCTAAAAATGATAGTTTATTTGGTTGGCTATTAGGTAAAACTCCTATTGTAGAAAAAGCTAAATTGGATGTTATTGCTACTTATGCTAAAAAAGTAGATAAAGAATCTATTGAACGCGAAGTAGACGGTAAAGTTGAGGCCAGAAGTATAATTGACGAAGGACCTTCCGTAGAAGAAATTGTGGACATGTCCCTCGAGCAAACAGACAGGGCCCCTAAATCTAAATTAAGAAGAGAATTAAAAGTTGATAACAAAACCGGTATTGACCAAGCTTTAATAGATAAAATTAAAACAAGTGTTGAAGAAACATTTAAAGGTGAATTACCTAATGTTAAAGATAAAGCTTTTCGTAAAAAATTAATTAATCAGTATAGGGCTAAACTTAAGGCACCTATAGCTAAATTAATTGGTGGAGGTAAAAAATATAAAGATTTTTTAATTGAAAATAAAGAGACTTTATTAAATAATTTACCTATTTCTTATTTGGTTCAAATAGAAAGAAAAATTCCAGAAAATGAAAGAATATTTTCAGCGCCAGTAAAAAGATTAACTACTCAAAAAGAAATTGATAAAGCAAACCAAGCTGGTTTATTATATGTTGAAAACGAAGCTGTAGGGCCTATGCTTTATAAAAAGCTAATGCCGACGGATAAAGAGTTTTTAGATTTTTATGGCGTTTCTGATGATGTTAATTTGGGTTCTACAAAAGGAACCAGAAAAGATGAATTAGCTAGAATTATTGGAGTTACTATGGCTGTTGATATGACTCCTACTGTTATAAGAGAAAAGGCTGCTGAAGGTAAAGTTACTCAACAAGAACAAGCAAAAATAGCAGAAAAAATACAAAGAGACCCAACCCTTAAATTTAGTTTAACAACTAAGGCAGAGGGTGAATGGGTAAGAGATCAATTAAACCCGCTTGATGAAAGCAGAGCAGTATATAAATTTAAAGTAGGCGAAATAAATTATGAAATAAATACATTTAAAGACCCTTTTGATTATAATTATAACATATTTGAGCAGGAAGAGGGTATTGAAGAAGGAGCTATCAATAATGATCCAAAGTCATGGGGAATGACTTTTGCATCTGCAACTGCAAGAAAAGTTGGTATAACGAAAGATGCATTAAAAGGTCGTACTAATCAATTTAAAGTATTTGGAACTGTTGCTAATGCCACCATAGATTTAATTAAAAAAGAAAAATTAAATTCTATAACATTTACTGCTAAAGAAGAAAGTAGAAAAAGATTATATAAATCTTTAAATCAAAAGTTTGCAAGTGAATTAGGGTGGAAAACATACGAATATCAAGCCGCTGTTCCAGGTGGTACAGAAACAATATTTATAGCCTACAATCCAGAAGTATTTGTTACTATAGCAGATCCAAATCCTGCTCCCATTAAATATTCTTATAATTTACAAAATAAAAATTGGCCAGCCCAAAAAAAAGAAATTATCAGAAAAGCAGGAATCTTTCAAGAATTCATGGGAGATATAAAAACAACGTTAGGAAGCGTAAGACCTAGCCATGTGATCACTCCTGATTTATTTGAGGGTAAAGATAAAGGTGCTATAGAAATTGCAATAAAAGCAATAAGAGATAGCATTAAAGATTATAAAACAAAAAATAAAAACAGCCTTTTAAAAGAAGGTGAAAAATATGGACCTCCGCAAGTTATATATGGTTCAAGTCCTGAAAAAATTCAAGAAAATATAGATAATGGCATTATATTAAAAAATAAAAACACATTCGACAGAATATTTAATGACATGTGGTCACGTATATATGATATGCTTGAGACATACCCCGAAATGGAAGACTTTATTGAAAATTTTCTTAAAATATCAAATAATGATGTTTCTCATCCACAAAGATTAGGGGCAATATTTAGTGGTTTTGACCCAAAAGCAAAGTTTAATAAAGATTTTTTTAGAAGATATGAGTATGAACATGCTGTGCAATCCCATATTGTTTGGAAAACTTTATTAAATTCCGCAAAAATTAATGCTGCTAAAAAAAATAAATTACAATTTACTAAAGATCTTTTTGATATTAAACAAAATTATGTAATGCTTGCAATCTCTATTGAAGATAACAATAAAGTTGCAAAAGCTGGATATGCACATAAAATGCCTAAAAATTGGAAAAAATGGTGGAATAGGTATTTTAATAAAGACGTTGCTGCTATTAATGGCGGGATTAATCCAAATAAATTAACTTTTATAGAATATAGTGATGAAAAAGCAATTATAAAAGGTACTATTGCAGAAGAATTTAATATTAAAAACGCTAAAGGAGAAAGAACAACAAGACAATTTTCTAAAACATTAAGTCAAGATTTTAATAAAATTATTGAAGATAAAACTGGTATTGCTGCTGATGAGGTTTATAAAAAAGCTAAAGCAGAGGTTGTAGGTGCAAGCAAAGGCAAATGGAAGTTTTTTATTCCTCCTGGTGCTGAGGATTTTGTGGGCTTATTGTATGCTACATTGGGGAAAGGTAAATTAGGTGACCAGCAAATGGCATGGTATAAATATAATTTATTAAATCCTTATACCGACGCTCTTAATAATATAACTCGTGATCGTGTACAATTAGCTAAAGATTTTAAAGAGCTTAAAAAACAATTAAAAATTGTACCTAAAAATCTACGTAAAAAAGTTGGTGATAGTTTATATACCCAACAAAATGCAGTGCGTGTTTATATTTGGAATAAACAAGGAATTGATATGCTTACCGAAGAAAACGGTATGGATAAAAACGATTTAAATAAATTAATAAAGTTTGTAGAAGAAGATAATAATCTTTTAGAGTTTGCTAATAAATTAATGGAGATAACGCAGGGCGAATATGCTGGCCCTGGCGCAAAATGGTGGAACTCTGGTACTATTGATGCTGATTTATTAAAAACATTAAGTACAACCAGAAGAGCTAAGTATTTAGAAGAATCAGGTTGGACTGAAAATGTAAAAGAAATATTCTCAGAAGAAAATTTAAATAAATTAGAAGCTGCTTACGGTAAGCCTTATAGAATAGCTTTAGAAAACATTCTTGCAAGAATGAAAAGTGGCAGAAACAGAGGTTTTGGTGGAGATGCTTTAACTGGTAGATTTACTGATTGGATTTCTAATTCAATTGGTACTATTATGTTTTTAAATTCAAGATCTGCTGTACTTCAAACAATTTCTGCTGTAAATTTTATAAATTGGAGTGATAATAATTTATATGCGGCTGCTAAAGCCTTTGCAAATCCAAAACAATGGAGTAAAGATTTTATGACGCTAATGAACTCTCCTTTTTTAATTGAAAGACGTAATGGTTTAAAGATCGATGTAAACGAATCGGAAATCGCAGATCTAGCCAACACGTCAACCAATAAAGCTAAAGCTATAATGGGGCAATTATTAAAAGCTGGGTTTTTACCTACACAGATTGCGGATAGTTTTGCAATTGCTTCTGGAGGGGCAAGTTTTTATAGAAATAGAATTAACTCTTTAGTTAAAGCTGGATATACAACTGCTGAAGCTGAAAAAATAGCTATGCGGGATTTTAGAGAAACAGCAACTGAATCTCAACAGTCTTCAGATCCTTCACGTATTAGTCAACAACAAGCGGGGCCATTAGGACGCATTATACTAGCTTTTGCAAATACACCAGCTCAATATGCTAGGTTAACTAAAAAAGCTGTTCTGGATATTAAGAATGGGCGTGGGGATCTTAAAACTAATGTTTCTAAAATTATATATTATATGGTTGTTCAAAATATAATATTTACTGCTTTACAGCAAGCATTATTTGCCGTGGCTTTTGGTGATGAGGATGACGAAGATGAAATGAACAAAAAATATTTCCGCATGGGTAACAGTATGGCGGATAGTATTTTAAGAGGTTTAGGATTTGCAGGGGCTGCGGTTTCTGTTGCTAAAAATGTAGCTATTAAAATTGCTGAAGAATCCGGTAAAAAAGCACCAAAATTTGACGACGCTGCTTGGAAGTTATTAGAAATTTCTCCACCAATATCGTCTAAGGTTTCTAAATTTAGATCTGCAGGAAGAACATTTAGTTGGAATAAAAAAGAAATTAAAAAAGAAGGTCTTAGCTTAGATAATCCAGCGGCAATGGCCGGGGCACAGATTATAGCGGGGGCTACTAACTTACCAGTGGATAGAGCATTAAGAAAAATAGATAATGTACAAAATGCAATTTCTGAAGATGCCGCTTTATGGCAAAGAATTGCTCTATTAGCCGGATGGCAAGATTGGGAATTAGGTATGCAAGACAAAAAGAAAAGAAAAAAGAAAACTACAACAACTAAAAAATCAATAAGATAAATAAATTATGGAAGCACTAACAATTACACTAATTATAATTTCTATTTCAATATTATTAAATTTCTATTTAATATATCTTTATACAGGCAAAATTAAAGATGCGGATAAAGACATGATTGCTGATGCTGCAGAAGATGCTGTAGCAGAAATTAAAGAAAGAGCTAAAACTGTAGTTCAGGAGATTAAGGATGTTGGTGCTGCTGTAAAAGAAGTTGGTAACCAATTGGGAGATGTACCTTCAGCTATTGCTGGAAAAACAAGAACTGGTAGAAAAAAATCGTAAAACAATATGGCGAAAGTAGATTTAAACGGCGATGGGGCTGCCGATATAAGTATTTCCCCAATGCAAATAATTACTATTGCTGGTATATTTGCTTCTATAGTAGGTTCTTATTATACTTTAAATAGTAAAATAGATAGTTTAGAAGCTGCTGCTAAAAAATTAAAAGAAAATGAACAACAATATACTTGGCCAGCACAAAGAAAGTTAGAAACAGACTTTCAAGAAATAAAACTTGAAATGCGTGACTTTATGAAAGATCTTGAGTATTTGCAAAAGGATAAGCAATAAATAAAAAAAGGCGACTATAAAAAATATAGATCGCCTTTTTTCGTAACAATATGAACTAGATTAAAACGTTGTAAATATACAACAAATTAACTTTAGTATAAAAATAGTTTCTTTTTTTTATTAACCATCACAAGATAAACAGTTTGGATCCATTGCTTTAGCTGCAATATCACCTCTTAATACAGATTCAGTTCTCATATAATATAAGGTTTTAACACCTCGTTTCCATGCTTCTAAATGTACTCTATTAAGCCACTTAGGATCTGCTACCGATGGAAAAGCTAAATTTAAACTTACAGATTGATCTATATAATCTTGACGTATACCAGCTTGATTAACTAATTCTAATTGGTTAATCTCTTTAAATGTTTTAAATACATTCTTTACCGATTCTCCGCCTTCTTCTTGTGTGAGTTTCCCTGTGTGATCATAAAACCATCCATCGAGTTCTTTAATTCCTTGAATGGATCCACCATCTTCCAAAATTTTATCCCAAGTTTCTTTAGTATCAATTTTTATCTTTTTTAATATTTTTTTAAGCTCTCCATTCTTACGTATAAATGTACCTTTAGCAGACTGCTCAGTAAACACATTAGCAGCCCACGGCTCAACACCTGCTGAAACATTACCAGAAAGCTTACTGTTAGATACGGTTGGCGCAATGGCTCTTAAATGCGTGTTACGCATACCAGTGCCTACGCACCACAAAGGTTCTCCATAAACTTCTGCTAAATTACGAGAAGCTCTTTCTGTTTCAATTTTTATTTTTGAAAATATTTCTCGTGTTTTGAATTGCGCTAATAAACCTTCGAAAGCAATTCCGTTTTTTTGCAATAGGCTGTGCCATCCAAGGACACCCAACCCAAGTGCCCGACCTTTTTCCGCACTGCGAACAGAGTTCTCGAATCCCTTCATATTCTTTGCCCGCTGAATAAATTCTTCTAGCACACCGTCTAGGAACCAGGTCGCGTCGTAAATCAAATTCGTATTCTTCCATTCATCATATTTATCTAAGTTAAGTGACGACAAACAACAAACAAAAGAATGCGATTCATCGGTATGTAATGTAATTTCACTACATATATTTGTCATATGAACTTTGAGCCCATTTGATTTATATGCTTGTGGGTTATTCTTGTTTGTATTTCCCTTAAAGAGAATATAAGGCTCTCCAGTTGCCTTACGCTTTTGTAACAATTTTCCCCACTTTCTTCTAGCTTCGCTATCTCCGTTCTCAAGTCTTCGCATAAACTTGTCACCGACCACAGCGCACTGGTGTAAATTAAGGGACTGTCTATTGACATCTCCTTTAGGTTCTCTGATCTCCACCCATTCTTCAAAGTCGGGGTGATCAATATTGATGTTAACTGACGCAGCTCCTCTGCGGACAGATCCTTGATTAGTGGCAAGTATTGTTGAATCGTATATCTTGCAAAACGGGACCACTCCATCACTTGTTCCATTACCTGTAATTTTAGCTCCGGCGGGTCTTATCATATTAATGCCAATGCCAACACCGCCTCCATGCTTGGCTAATAGCATCATTTCTAAATTCTTTTGACCAATGTCCATTATACTATCTGCAACATCAATTCCAAAGCAGCTAATAGGTAAACCTCGATCTGTGCCTGTATTAGACAACACTGGTGAAGCTAAACACAACCAACCCTTCCATATGTAATCAAAAAACTTTTCAGCTAATTCTGGCTTGTATAAACGCTTTGCAACTGCATTAGAAACCCTCCAGTATGCATCTCTAGGCGTTTCACCAGCTAATAAGTAACCTCCGGTTATTGTTTTTTTATAAACTTCAGTCATTCCCCAGGTAGGGTAGTCTTCACCTGGAACCCAATCATTATTCCACATCTAATTCTAGTTTTTTATCATTTGATTCATTAGCTTTTTTTAATTTTTCTGTTAATTTTTTTATAGCATCATCATAACCAGGCATAATTTTAACAGCTTCTAATGTACCTACACTTAAATCTTTTAAATTATATAATTCTGTTATAATTTGTTTAATATAACTTTCTAAGTTATTTACTTTATTTACTAATTCTACTAATTTTTGTTCTTTCATTTTATTTAATTTTAATAACATTCTAGTAATACCACATATTCTTTTTCTATTACAATTATTGTTAAGCTGTCCGTATTTGATATATTTTTAATACTTTCATCACCGCTGTATATTTTTGTAACAGTACAATTTTGTTCTTTAACACACCCGATTAAAAGTGTAAATAAAAATAAACTACCAAATATCTTCAAAATCCTCTCCTTCATTTGCTTTTGAATAATCAGTCGGGCGAACAGCGAAAAAATCAGTATGAGTATGCCCCCCGGTAAGATGATAGAACCAATCAAGGTTGCTCGCTGCTTTTTCGTTAAATTCAAAGTAGAGCCCGAGGTCGAAGTAACCAAGTTCTTGTAATTTTTCATTAAGTCTTTTTCTAATAAATTGTTTAAGGTCGTAGGATTTAATTCCATCAATATCTCCGGCTTCGAACATTCTATCAATATAGTTTTCTTCGGCTTTGAGCATTGCAACTGCGGCTGCAATAATATCTTCTCTGCATTCATTTAATAATTCTTTGTCTTCTTCACACATATGCCTAAATAATCGGCAACCCATTTTTGAATGTAATGATTCATCTCTTACGCTCCATTTCATTTGTTGTCCGATCCCTTTGAGTAGATTTCGTAACTGAAACGAATAAAGTACCGCAAAAGCACTATAAAGACTAACACCCTCAGCAAATGCGCTAAAAACGGCAAGTGACGTTCCAATACCTTTACTATCATTCCCATTATAGGCAACCAAATTATCAAACCTAGCCATTGTAGCTTCGTCTTGGAGAAATGCTTCAAAATCTTCTAATCCTAATGTTTCATTTAAATAACTATAAGCTACTGCATGAATTGTTTCTTGAGATCCAAACATCATAGCCATTTGTTGAATCTCATGTTTTGGAAACCATCCCACTACTTTTTGTGTCCAATAATCAGACACTGCACATTCTGTTTGTGCAAAACCCAATAATATATTACCTACTAGGCTTTTTTCTTTTTTAGTTAACTTTTCATTCCAGTCTTTTACGTCACCTGACATAGGTATTTCCGTATGCAACCAAAATGCTTGTGCTTGTTTTAGCCATCCTTCAGTATAGTACTCAGGGTATTCAAATGGCTTGTAAGGTATTCTTTCTTTAAATAAACTCATTAATCTTCATAATATATAGTTAAACATAATTCTATAAATGGAACATATAACACATGATCCGTTAGGTATTCTTCCCTATAACTTCTTATACCAAATAAAATACCCGGATATAACCCAATGCTAAGCTCCCAGTTATTCATCTTCCCTGACCTCTATACTTTTTGGTATAATTTTTACTACTAGTTAAGCTAGAGGTTTTAGACTTTGCATGCACACCAGGTCTTTTTACTTTTGGTTTGCTTTTGTAATTGTTTGATATTATTTTAGCCATAGCATTTTATATTATATTTATCGTGAATTTCTACTATTTCCTTATACTTTACATACCCCCTGGTATTTATAGACCACTTAATCCATTTTTCAATCTGGCGTTCCGCATATCTTTTCCTAGCTATTACTTTTTCTTGCTCAGGATTATTTCTATCACTCTGTCGCATTCTTTTTGATTTTGTGGTTTATATAAAGTATATTTTGGAAATTGCTCGGTTATTAATTTTTTAAATAGTTTCCATCTAATTGGAAATGATTCATTAGCTCTACCTTTTGTTTCAATTATAAAATCATCTCCTATAAAATCTGGTGTATACTTGATTGGTAATATTCTTTTACTTCCTCTGTTAACCAAATCTCCTTTGCCATTAGCCTGTCTTTCATATGATTCATTTTCAAAATGAAATCCATTTACCAAAACAAACGTTTCACCTTCATACTTATTTTTAATTTTTGCTTTCTTTAGTGCAATATACATATATTTCTCTAAACCTGAAGCAAAATCAATCCCGTCAAAACTAACTTTATTAGACCTAACGGGACCTTTTTTTCTGCCTTTTCTATTCCTGTGTAGCATAGCCATTATTGTTCTTCTAAGAAGTCTTTAAGAAGCTTTTCTTCTAAAGCGTTGCTTGTTTCCATTTTAAGCTTTTGAATATAATTAACAGCATCCATTAATTCCTCTTGTAAATGATTAAGCCATTTGTGTAAGTTAGGTTCATCATCGTGCAATGTTACACCGTATTTTTTATAACCTACATCAGAACGCTCTTGAAACTTATTTACTACGTCTTGTATAACCTTATCTCTCATTATAATGTAATTTTATCTTTAACAAATGTACCATTAACCATTTTACCTGTTCTTTTAGATATAACATCATATGCGGATTGAATGCAACTTTCAATATTATATCCCTCCATATATGCTAAGTTAGTTAATACAACAACCATATCTCCAATAGCATCTATAATTTCTGGTTTATCATTTTTTAACAATGCTTGTGATAACTCACCAGACTCTTCCATCAACTTTAAGTATTGAGTTTTAGAATCTCCCTTATCATATAAACCACGTTCTTTGGCCCACTCTCTAATGAGTCTAAATATGTTTTCTTCGTTATATAATGGTTCTGCCAAAAAAGCCTCATAAAAAGCTTTATTATAAATGAATGAGCGATCATCGTTGTACATTGATTTTTTAGCGTTTTGAGCTATCCAGCTAATAGACTCATTTGTTAATTCAAATTCCCCTAATGAAGTTTCCCATTTAGAACCAATTAAATCATTTAATTCATTCTTTAATTCCTTAACAGGATAAGGAAAAGTTGACGTTTGTTCAGTTGCGTTAATTTTCATTTTTTTAAATAAATTTTTATATAATTTTCTATCTACTTTATAGCCATAAGACTTTTGAAGTTCTATTTCCTTATCAGATATATAATTTATATCGTCAGAAGAATCAAGAACTTCATATTCATTAGGCTTATAACCCTGCGCAAGCGTAACTCTACTTTTTAAATTACGTGCAACCCCAATTTTTTTACCGAATATGTGATAAATATAATACATGCTATTCGTAAATTTCGTTATACTTTGCTACTACGTAAATATAGTCTTTATTTTCTGAAATACCAAAGCCTACATACACACAATTTTCACAAATTACTTGTTTTAATGTTTCTTCTTCATGACTATACTTAAGTACCCATCCAATTGAAGCATCTAATAAATAATTATTAATTTGCAAACCTGTTTTCTTTTCATAAGAATAAATCAATTCTCCTTTATCATCATCGCTAAATTCAAATTTATTTGTTTTAGATAAGTATTCTGCCCATAGTTGAGCTGAATAAGACAATGAATCATTATGTTCTAGTTCATTCAAACTATAAAAATTTCTAATATCATTTTGGAATACTAAAGCTTTTTCATAATTTAGTTGACCAAAAGAAATTAAAGGAAATAATAATAGTGTAAAGATTAAATTTTTCATATTTTTTTGTTTTATTTTATTAATTATTTCATTACTTTTTTCTGATAACCAGTTAGCTGGATAATTTGATTTTTGAAACCATAAATCATCCGACTGAGAGTGGGGCTTTGATTGGTCCGTGTGACTCATAATTGTTTAATTTAATATTGTTATGTGAAGGTATAAAAACAGTTTTATTATCTTCCATTAATTTCAAACCTATTTGCACATCTACAGTAGGTAGCTTTTTAGGCTCTCTTGATAATTGCATAGAAGCTTGTTCCATATGATTACTATATAAATGACAATCCCCCAATTGACCAATTAATGTCCCAGGCTTATATCCAAACCCTTCTGCTAACATTAATAATAATAAACCATACATAGCTATATCATAAGGTAATCCTAAAAATACATCTACAGATCTTTGCTGCCACATTAAATCTAATTTGCCATCATTTATGTAAACCTGAAAGCTGTAATGACAAGGAGGTAATGCCATATCATTGAGATCAATAGGGTTCCACGAGTTAACCATAAGTCTTCTTGAAGATGGATTGGATCTGATTTCCTGAAGTAAATTATAAAGCTGATCAACCCCATTACTATTTCTCCACTGATAACCGTAAACTTTACCAAGCGTTCCGTCCCTCCTGCCGCTTCGAGCATAGTCAGCATCCCAATAAGCAACACCGTGATTATGCAAATATTGCATATCTGTACGGCCTTGCAAAATCCACAATATTTCCGTAATTGCATTTTTAAAATATATTTTTTTTGTTGTTAATAATGGAAATCCACATTCCATATCATGCCTTATTGTTCTACCAAATACAGATTGTGTACCTGTCCCAGTGCGATCTTCTTTTTGTTTACCAGCAAAAAATACTCCTGCTAATAAACCTCTGTACTCTTCATCTATATTTATCATAATAAAATTTATACATTAAATAAAATTCATACCAAATTTCTGCTGGTCCATAAACATTGGGTGATTGATACCACTTTCCATTGTTAAACACATCTAAATACCACTCTTTAGGATTAGGTCCTTGTGTTGCAGCTTTAGGTGAAATTCTAATGTTATTTTTTATACCCCAGGAATACCACTCTTGCTCATTTTTAGATAAAGTATATTGTGGCATCCATATAGTTTGTTCCTTTTTAGCCATATTATTCCCAAGGCATTAATTCAGAAGTTATATCTAAAGGCTCATGAGGTACAAAGCATCCTGATCTATGCTCCCACTTAAAATGAGCTTCTGCTCCATTCTCACCTAAATTTTGAAATTTCACTTTAAGCACTTTCGCTTTAACAGTTTTGTTTTCGTAATCCCTGTGAACAAGTAATCCATGATAAGAAGCATCATACCATTCGCCACCACCTTTAATATTATACATTGTAGGCTCTTCAATTCTACCATTTGCATCTTTATACATTTTAGTAGGATGAGCAACAACAATAACTAAAACATCATATTTTTTTGCAAATATTTCTATTTTAGACAAATATTCAAGAGTATAAACATTAACATCACCGGATGCGTCATTGGACCTAACTTTATTAAAAGGATCAATTACTAAGCATTTAATTCCTTTACGTTTAACTAGCTCTGCTCCTTTTCTTAATACAGCTTCTAAAGTGTATCTTTCCATATCAATAAAGAAAAAGTTATCATTAACGTGATCTGCCACTTGGTTCCATTTATCTGTACCAATATCTTTTTTAGTTGGCATATCCTGCCAAACCTTACGCATTATTTTATGGGCGTGTAAATAAGTTGGTGCATTTTCTGGTGAAGCAAACGCCGTTTTCCATTGGTAGTTATTATTATATCCAACGACCATTTGGTCAACAAAATCCGATTTACCCGAAGACGGTATACCAGTAACAGTAATAAATTGGCCAGTGTAAGTTGAAAATATACTATCAAAATTTTGTAAACCAATTTGAAATCCTGGTTTAAAACCATTTTCAACAAAATCAGTAATCTCTCCTTCAATGTCTTTAAAGGTGGTAACGTTTTCAAGTGGTACGGGTTTCGCTTTGGTAATACACTGTACCAGTTTTTCTTTTCCATACTTTAATAAATATTCATTTGCATCTTTGCAATCTTCAAATGTAGCCAAATAACAAACCTCGGCACCTAATCTTCTTACAAGCTCTGCCTGCAATGCTTGTCCAGCTTCATCTCCATCAACTGCAATTATTATTTTTTCTTTATCAGTAAAATAATCTATACAGTTATCTAAGTAATCGAGGTTGTTGTTATTCAGTGTTGCTCCATTAGGAACAGATATTGCATTATGTATACCAGATTCATAAAGGCTAAGAGCATCCATCTCACCTTCAACAATAACACAATATTCGTAACCAACAATATTATTAATATTATAAAATACTTTTTCGGCCCCTTTAAATAATTTAAAATTCTTTCTACCATCTCTATACTTTACATTAATAAGCTGATTACCTACAAAATAATTAAAATGTATTGTGTTTTCATTTTGCCCTGTTTGTGGCATAAACTCTTGCCCTTCGGTAACCTTAAGTGCTTTAAGTGTATTTTTAGATATACCACGTCCTTCAAACCACTTCTCTACATTAGTACTAACCTCCTCAACAACTTCAGGTGTTAAAGGTCTTACATAAACTTTATCTGAAGAACCTTTACGCTGGTATGTGTGTAGTTGAAATGTGTTATTACAATTATGACAAGTGCCAAGACCACGTTCCCAATCATAAGAAGCACAGTTTGCTTTCTGATTTTTAGGTTGTCTATCAAAAGAACACAGGGGACAAATCCCCTGCGTTTTGCCTTCTGGTAGATCATATTGATTGAAATTATCAATCAAGAATCCATTGATCTCCGTTGTGTTCATTTAATTAATCTTCTATTAAAATGATTTCATTGTTTTCGTTATGTATAACGTATATATAATCTTCTTCCATTAGAAGGGCAAATCATCTTGCTTTGGACTGAATGATTGTGCGTTGATTGATTGTTGCACACCTTGGTCCTGTCTTGGTGCGGCTTCAACTTGTCCATTAGTCCAAACAATTTTAATGTTTCCTAAATAAATCTTTGCCGCTTTCTGATCGCGTTCTTCTTTTGTTTGTTCAACAGTTATAGGTCCTTGATTACCAAACTGGTCTACTTCATCATTAAATGCAATTGTTACAGGTAAATATTTACCTTTTTTACCTTCGATGATTTTGTCTTTTGGGATTGCTGTTAAATTAATGCTCCCTTTTAAAATTCCTGCCATTTTATAGTGTTTTAGTTAAAAAAAATTGTGAAGGGTCAAATCCTTCGGTTTTATAGAACAATTCATAAGTTTCAGTTGCTCTTTTTACTTTATCTGCTCCTGACTCATAGAATCTATTTGAACAATCAAATATACCAATTTGTTTTGTATTTTTATCTATAACAATAAATAAAAATTCATATCCAAACATTTTACTGTATATATAAGCTTGACTGTCGTAGTTGTATTTATAAGCACTGTACTTAAATTTTGAAATATCATTAGTAGTTTTTAAATCAATAATTAACTTTTCGTCGTGGTTAATTATATCTGCTTTACCTTTCCACCAATTGCCTTCTAATTCAATAATACCTGGTACTTCATACTCATTTGATTCATTTTGAATAAAATCTCTACATATTTCATTAGCAAACATTCTATCTTTCAAATCCTCAATCATGTCTACTTCATGTTGTAGTAAACATAGCTCTCCATCAGAAACCTCTTTATATATTTTAGTGTTTCTTGTTGTAGCCTGAACAACTTTATATTTTTTTAATTTGTTAGGCTCTAATATACACGTGTGAAAATACCCCCCTATTAAAAATGCAGCTGAAGACTCAGATGGTTTTTTAAAATCTAAAGGATTATTAAGCAGTGCATATATATCTGAATTACTTAAATATTGTTTTCCAAATTCACCATAATAGTGTTCGTCGCTTTTTAATTTATTTACTATTTCTTTCAAGCTCATATTTTTTTAACTCTGCTTTATCCGTAACAGATGCATCGTATTTGGTTATAATTTTAGATACTTCTCCACCTGCTTTAATATACTCTACGGCTTTATTCCAATTATCGGAACCTTTAACTAATTTAATTTTATTTGTATTAGTAGTTCCATTTGAGGTAGCATCAGCATCAGCGGTATCATCAATTAACAGTAGGTTACCTAAAGCATATTTTTTGCCATAAGAAGATGCTGAGCCAAACTGTTGAGGTACTTGCATACCTTTTTGGTTTAAATCTACACCAACAATAGCAGTGGCGGTAATACTAAGATCACCATCATGCATAGATGCTACTGAGTGAATAATAGGTATTCCGGCTATCTCACTGATTCGTTCCTCAATTACAAAGTACACTTTATACTTCTCATTAATTGGTTTAAGTGCTTCGAGAATGTCTTCGGCAGATCGGAAGTTGTATTTACCGAATGAGTTAAAGCGTGACTTTTTTGCTTTAAACTCTTGTTGAATTAAACTTAATTTTTCTTGTATTGTCATATTATATATATTACGTGTTTATGTTAAATTTTACTTCTTTATTTTTTGTAACTTACAGGAAATCAAGCACTTGACCTGAATCTACGTTTTCAATTAATTTATTAATTGCCTGCTTTTTTAGCTCAGATATTCTCACATATGCACTAGGTCCATCTATATTTAAAATATCCGCAATTTCATTAGCTGAATGCTTGTTGCAATCTAAGCCATAAGATAATCTTAATACTTCATATTCTTTATCATTTAAATGTTTCTTTAATAATCCCTCTAAATATTTATTCATTAGATTAATATTGTAGGGCTCTGCTTGGTCCGGTATTTGATATACCATATTTTCATCATCCATTGAATTGGATTGCTCCTCAATACTTAAAAATATTGAATTAAAAAACATAGAAACCATTTTTTCGTTTTTTCCATTGTCTTTTCTTATTTCATTTAATTTGTGTTCTGGTATTCTTATATCACCTCTATTTATGTCAATAGCTCTTCTTATTGCACCTTTAATTCTTTTTGATAAGAATGATTTAATAGTTTTTTCAGGATCTGCGGAATCTAATATAGTTTCCCATATTATTTTATCTGCCGCATTTATTAAACCTTTTGATCCCTCTTGTATTAAATCTGTAATATCCATTACTCCAGACGCCTGCTGAGAAGTGGCAAACTTTCTAGCTATATTTTCTACTAATGGTAGAAATGTAACTATTAGTTGATCTCTGGTATATTCATTTAAAGGTTTGTTTTCAATTAATCTTATTGAGCCTAATACATCTTCTTTGTATCGAATATAATTTTGTATGTTATACTTTTTCATAATCCATTTAATAATTCTTTTTCTTTAGTTAATTTAATGTTTATGTTTCTGTATATAGTTCTAGTTGATACATTTAATATAGTAGCAATTTTTTTTATTGTTATTTTTTCATTGTTTTCGTGAATATACAACATTGTTTCATATATATCACTAGCATCGGCTTTTTTTGTTCTGCCAATTAATTTTCCGACTATACTCATTTTCTCAGATATGAGTAAACCGGAATTGTCTTTAAAAATAATCTTTCTTAATTTATTTTTAGGTGGCTCTTCTAAGTCTTGAAGAAAAGTATCATTAATTATATTATTTATAACCTTCTCAGGCGTAAAAAATGTTACAAATCCATTTTCTTTGTCTGATATAAAATAAATTATCTCTGAAAACTCTTCTTGAGTTAAATCGTTATTTAAATACAATAATACTAAAGCATGCCATTTTAGCGACTTATAGGTTGTTATTTTAGCTTTACTTCTAAATAATTCATAACACTCATAAGTACCTGTTTCATAAAAATCACCCCATTCAAAAGACATTGTAGGGACATCTTTAATTGGATGCCTCCTATATATTATTCTTTTATTATCTAAATACTTTGTATTTCTATGCGACATTAGCTCATTACTATAACATTATAACGATCTATCGTCATACTGCGGATAAATGATTTCATACATAACATTTAAATCATTTAGCTGTTCCTCGTTTAATTGCATAAGCAATTCTTTTACTCTTCCCATAACGTGTATAGCACAATTACTGCGCCAGTTGTTTTTCTAGTCTTTCAATTCTTAATAACAAAACTTGCATAAGCGTGTTTTTCTTATCTCTATTAACCTCAATAGAATCATCTTCAATTATATAAGAAATATGGTCATATACTTCTTTCATATATGGGTCGTATCGTATTTCATAATCCCAATTGTTTAAACCATTAATAACTGTAGCGTGATTTCTATCTACTGCTCTACCAATAGCTGCTAAACTTTTCTCTGGGCAATATACTCTGGCTAATTTAAAATAAATCCATCTAGCTTGTTTTATTTCTCTAGCCCTAGAATTACGTTCTATATTCTTTAAAATTAATTCTCTTTCAACCATTTCTTTTATGGATTCTAAAGACACTTTATTTATAATCTTTTTTTCGTTTGATGCTATAATTTTTCTCATTTTGTTACTTTTTTAATTGTTACATTTAACCATTTACCGCCTTTACGCGTTGTATTAACAAGGAAATCAATACGTTTAGTAAAACGTTTGTTCATCCTATCTTCTATATTCCATATGCCGTCTAAGTCCCCAGCTCCCGTTACTTTAACCTGACTGCCTAAAGTGAACCCTAAAGCTTCAAGGTCTCTTGATACAGCTATGATATTATGCTTGCGTGGATTGTTTAAATCAATTTTAAACATACTTGCTGTAGTATCCGGTGTTGAATCAGTTTGACCCGGAACGGCGTGATATATGGTTGCCGTTACCTTTTGCTCTTGATTAAATAATACCAGCATTAATATAATTATAATATATTTCATCTAATCATTGTTTAATTTATTTATTTTAATTAATATTTTATCTAATTTGTTTTTA
>Ga0129324_10000823_pt1 | contig 21435 bp, 20 predicted proteins | sample CPBDNA_7_FD_96879 | JGI IMG/M metagenome (GOLD analysis project Ga0129324, IMG submission 96879) | Freshwater to marine salinity gradient microbial communities from Chesapeake Bay, USA - CPBay_Spr_15_0.2_DNA | ecosystem: Environmental > Aquatic > Marine > Coastal | place: USA: Chesapeake Bay... | reverse complement strand
TTACAGGTTGGATCGTCACTTTTATTGGCTTTGAGTTTAATATTCAGAGCTTTGCCTTTCCATTGATTGGAATAGGCGCTTTATTATCAATTTTACTTCCAAGACATTTAAAGTGGACTAACTTTTTTCGCTTCCTGGCCTCTCTAGGGCTGTTATTTTTGGGCCTAGATTTTATGAAAGGTGCCATGTCTAGTTTAACCACATCTTTTGATGTTTCTACTCTTCATGTTTACAGTGGAATTATTTATTTTATTTTTGGTTTTATATTTACGGCCATTACTCAGTCGAGTTCTGCCACGATGATGACTACACTTGCGGCCTTAAATGCTGGGGTTATCGCTCTTCCTGGTGCCGCCGCCCTCATCATAGGTGCAGACCTCGGCACTACGATTACGGCATTGATTGCGGGCTTTGGTGGCTCTCCAAGTAAAAAGCAGACATCTCTTGCTCACTTCTCCTTTAATGTTGGTACAAATCTTTTGGCGTTAATAATCCTGAAGCCTTTATTATTATTTGTTACTTTTATTTTCGGCGAAAATGAGCCCCTTTACTCTCTCGTTTTGTTTCATAGTTGCTTTAATTTACTGGGTATTTTTCTCTATTTGCCTTTCACTAATCAATTCGTAGAGCTACTCAGAAAGTGGGTTCCAGAGAGAAATCATCACTTTACGAAATTTATTCATAAAGTTAGTCATACTGTCCCAGAGGCGGCCATTGAGGCCTTGGGAAAAGATCTTCTCCTTGTTCTTGATGAGCTCTTAAGTACAAATTTAGAGGCCTTTACAATTAAGCGTTCTAGAAAGGAATTTATAAGGAACTATGAAGATTTAAAAGAGAGAATCAGTGAAATCTTATCCTATATCTTACTCGTTCATGAGCAAAAGCTTCGAGAAGAAGACTCTAAACGATTAGGTCAGTTTCTTAAGGCAATAGATAATATTTCTCGTTCAGCAAAAGCTGCGAAAGATATTCACCACAATATGAAAAATATTGAGAATTCTGCGAGAGTTGAATTTATTGATATTCATAAGGAACTTCTTAATAGTATTCTAAAAACTTATGAACTTATTGATGAGGTAAGAGGCTTAGATAATGACTCTCTTATCTTTGAGGAAATTTTAGAGATTAAGAATATAAATAATAGGGATCAAATTAACCATCAAAAGATGATCTATGATTTCTATAAACTCAAATCAATTCGTGAACTAGATATCGCCACACTTCTTAACATTAATCGTGAAATCTATTCCTCAACTAATGCCTTAATTTCTGCAATTAAAGAGATCTTATTACCAATAGAAAAAGCTGAAGATATCTAAAATTCGTTAAAATAGCTTAACTTTTCAATACCATTATTATTGAGGATCCAATGGGAGAGTGGTCTCGATTTCCTGTCACCGGGGGTTGGGATAGAATACTTTCTTAAGAGATCTCTATAAAGGTCAGGTCGCCTTGGGCATTGAAGAGAATTCTCTTTCAAAATCTTACGATATTTCGTTACGCCACCTTTTGAAGCAAGCTTAGAGCAATTGATAGACTCGTCGACAGAAAGATCCATATATTGGGAAAAATCAATAGGTTTTGATTGAACCCAACTTCCTGCCTGGCAAACTATATAGGGTCCGTAGTTATATTCTTTTCCAAGGATATCATCTCTCTTTTGAAGGATGTGATTCCAAAACCTCATGCCGTTGAAGTTAGCGGCCAGATCGGCATAAGAAAAAACACCTGTGGCCAAAATATTTCCACCTAATATGGTCTTCTCGAAAAAGATTCCTCTTTTTAAAATACGCTTGATTGACTTTTCTCTTAAGTAGGCGCGATCAAAATATTGATAACCCATACCAAATAGATGCTCGAGCTTATCAACCCCAAGAGTTACATCTCTTATACGAATAAGTGGAGAAAGTGCTAGTGGACTCTCTGAGGCATTCTTTTTACCGAGAAGATAGCCGTTAAATATGCTCCAGTCTTTATAGATTGATTTTAATAAGTGAATCTTTATTAAGGGATAGTTACCTGTATATAGAATCTCTTTTACTAGCTTGCCTTTAGTATGGTTTGAAAATATCGTTTTTAACTCTTTATAGAGTTCCTTCTCATCCATTTGCTGACAAGAATTGTTTTTATTTATTTTATCTAAGACACTTTTGACCATTTTGTGGGTTGATTGAGTAAGTAATTCATTAGAATCTTCTAGATCCTGAATTAATCCTTCTTCATTATTTTGATCAATCTCTGGGCTAAAATGATCAGCTTCTGCCGCAAATAAGAGGGGATTAAAAACAAATAAGAAAATTAAGGTTATTAGTTTCATAAATATCACTGCTTTAGGATTAAAAATCCCCTTATAGCATTTTTATGGATCAGACGAATTTCTATTGAAGGAATTACAAGGAAGAGAATGGTGCTTAACCTTTCTTAAGCATTCTTTTTTTCAGGTAAAAAGGTAAGGAAAACAGATGTTTAACTTAAGTAATAGTTTATGACTCCGAAAAGTTGTTGAAAGAATGGAAGAAATTTTGATGATTTACATCATTAAAATTTAACAAAATAGTTATCAACCTTATTAAAAGTTAGTCTCATCATGGAAGGAAAGAATTATGACATCAGCAGCTGCAAAAAAAACAAATGATCATGACGTCTCTTTATTAAACGCTATTAATGAAAATTATGCGGTTATTGAATTTTATCCAGATGGAACAATTATTGAGGCCAATGAATTATTTTGTAAGGCAATGGGTTATAGACAAGATGAAGTAAAAGGAAACCATCACCGTATCTTTTGCGATGATGAATATTCCCAGACTTTAGAATACAAGCAATTTTGGAAAGACCTTTCTAATGGCAAATCAAGGATTGGTGAATTTAAGAGATTTACTAAAAATGGAGACTTTGTTTGGATTACAGCTTCTTATACACCAGTATTCGATGAGAATCATGAAGTGATAAAGATTGTTAAATTTGCTCAAGACAATACTGATAAAATAATGAACAATTTAGAAAATATCGGTAAGCTCTCTGCTATCGATAAGGCCCAGGCCGTCATTGAATTTAATCTAGATGGTACCATTATAAAGGCGAATGATAATTTCCTAAATACTCTAGGTTATTCACTTCAAGATATCGAAGGCAAACACCACCGTATCTTTTGTGAAGAGAGTTATACTAAAACTAATGAGTACATGCAATTTTGGACAAAGCTAAATCAGGGAAACTATCACGCCGGAGAGTTTAAAAGACTGAGTAAGGATGGAAGTGAAATTTGGATTCAAGCTACTTATAACCCTATTTTTGATGCAGATGGAAAACCCTTTAAAATTGTAAAGTTTGCTTCAAATATAACGGAGCAAAAAATTAAGAATGCGGATTACCAAGGTAAAATAAGTGCCATTGATAAATCTCAGGCGGCCATTGAGTTTAATCTCGATGGAACTATCATAGAGGCCAATAGTAACTTTCTAAATACACTCGGTTATACACTTGATGAAATCGTTGGAAAACACCACCGAATTTTTTGTGAACCAGAATATACAAATAGTCCTGCTTATGGTCAGTTTTGGGATAAGTTAAATAGAGGTGAATTCGATGCAGGTGAATATAAGAGAATTGGTAAAAATAAAAATAATGTTTGGATAAATGCCTCTTATAACCCTATTCATGATGCAGATGGAAAGGTTTGTAAGGTCGTAAAGTATGCGACAGATTTAACAAAAGAAAAAGAAGCCTATAATAATCTTGTGGATACTTTTGATGAGGCAAGTATGCGTTTGATGGAATCATCAATTTCATTATCCGCAGCGGCGAATCAGCTCTATGCAAACTCTGAAGATACTCTACAAAAGTCTCAGTCTTGCTCAGCAGCCGTTGAGGAAGTAAGCAGTGGCGTAATGACTGTTGGTACGAGTACAGAAGAAATGACCGCATCTATAAAAGAAATCTCAAGTTCTGCCTTAGAGGCCTCAACCAAATCCGGAGAGGCGAAGAAAATGTCTGAGAATACAAACCGTTTAATTAAAGAGCTAGGGGAGACTTCGGAACAAATTGGCTCCGTCGTCAAGGCGATCTCCTCAATTGCCCAACAGACTAATCTCCTTGCTCTGAATGCAACTATTGAGGCCGCAAGGGCGGGTGAAGCAGGCAAGGGTTTTGCTGTTGTTGCAAATGAAGTTAAGGAACTTGCTAAACAGACGGGACAAGCGACAGAACAAATATCAAACCAAGTTACTAATGTTCAAGATGCTACAAAAAGTTCGATTACTGCTATTTCTGATGTTGGTCTCTTGATTGACTCGTTAAATGAAATTGCTGCATCTACAGCAGCTGCCGTTGAAGAGCAGTCTGCTACAACAGGTGAAGTTAGTCGTATTGTGAAGGAGTCTTCGGAGGGGGTTGAAAGTATTTCCTCATTGATAAGAAATGTCGCAGATTCAGCTGAAGAAAGCTCACGTAATGCTAAGCAAACGCTAGATTCATCGGAAGACCTTAAGAAGCTTTCGGAAGAGTTACAGATGCTCGTTAGCAATGCCAGATAAAAAATCTTTTAACAAGATAAGAGGGGATGCATAATGCATCCCCTTTTTTTTATTTTTTGTAGTATAGCTCAACTTCTGGGCGAATTTTGCCTTTTGCAAGTAGAGGAATCTCTACCGAGAGAGTCGCTCTTAGACGTACTCTTATTGTATTAAGCTCCATCTGCGTAGAAGCCACTTCTTGATCCAGAACGTATAGTAATTCTTCATGATCCTGTAATTCTGAAGAGAGCCAATTTGATAATTGGTTTTCTGAGACTGCATTAATATTAAAACTCATCATCATCATAATTATTAAAAGGCTAATTGTCTTATTCATAGTCTATTCCTTATTTACTAAATTCAAATGATACTGCACTGTTGCTTGAAGTATTGGCAAGGCCTAAAAACCCACTGTAAGAGATACTAAATGACGTCTTAAACTTATTAATAACCCAGTCGCTATCTTGTTGTTTAAATTGCTTGGAGAACCAATTCGTCATTTTAAAAGACCTTTCTATTCCCTTTCTAAACTTTGATCTTTTAAAAAGACCAAACAACTTATTTTCCTGCGAATCGTTCCACTGATAGTCCTCATCTGAGAATTTGAAAGAATTTTTACCCTTAGAACTTACCTTCTTTAAAAAAAGGTGGCCCATTATACTTCCTTTTACTTTTGAGAAGCTTAAAAGATTCTTTTTACTGAGCCCAAGACCTATTGAAATCTTCTTTAATTTATAACCATCTTGTACTTCGACCTTCTCTAGGGCAGTACTTACGTCTTCTAGGATTTTTCTGACAACCTTTTGATCCTCATCTTCTGCACTTTTATTCTTTGAGGGGGTAATCTTCCATTCTAAACGAACGCGTGTGTCACCACTTAATCGACTAAGGCCTAATAGTGGTGAGCTATAGCTCACACTCATGTCGAGCCTAAATTTATCAGCTACATATTGAGTTTCTTCTAAAGTCGAAACCTGCTTCAATGCACGATGATAGCGCAGTACATGATCTTCAAAGTTCTTGCTTCTGTGCCTATGTTCTCTTTTATTGATGTTCTTTAAGAGAACCTTATATACCGGCCTTACTAGCTCTAGTACATCTCTCTCATCCATCTCTGAATTGAGTTCAATAATCTCTTCTTCTTGCTCAATATCTGACTTATTACTTTTCTTTGACCAAGATAATTCTACTGCGGATGTTCCTTTAACTGCTGAGAAACCAAAGAGACCTGATTTACTCACCGCGAGGTCTGTTTTTTGTCCTGAGAGTTTCCATTCACCAAGGCCCTTGTTGATTGTTTTTTCAGACTGAATCAATACTGTCTCTTGAATTTTTAATATCCTCTCTAAGTACCCTTCTAGTTGAGAGAGTTCATTATTGCTTTTCTGATTATCATTAATCTCTTCAAACCAATTACTTGGTAATTGCTGTGCTGATGCACATGTCATAAATATCGCCATTATAATAAATTTCATAGTTTATCCTTTTTCTATTTTTTAAAAACAAGTCTTTGCTTAATCGCCAAACCTAAATTCCATGGTCCAATGCCTGCTTCACCCTCTAGACCTAAACCTAGTGTGAATTGATTAAGTTTCCATGAAGATTGACTGATATTATTTGCTAATACATTTTGGGCAAGTTCTTTCTTAAGGTAATTGGACTCGACTAATGCCTTCTCGATTTTTGTTGCAGTAGTTTTATAAACGACTTCGCTGCCTTTGGTGTCATTTCCAATTACGACAATGTCATTGGCGAGCAAAAGGGGACTTAACAAAAGAGGAACCATCATAAGAATGGTTTTTTTCATTTCTACTTCCTTGTTTAAAATAGTTTTCTTATTTGAAAACAAGGATAGTAAATTCCTTTTAAATGGTAAGTTAGATTTTTGTTAAGGTATTATTTCTTTTTTTCGTTTGTTAGATTTTGATTATTAGAATGGTTGGTCATAAAAACCGATTTGACTAATAATGCGCAATTTAAAATTGGTCTTTTTGAATCCATCAGTTACGATTTTTTTTAGTTAGTTTCTTTTTTGAGAAAGACTCAGCAAGAATTATGTTTTTAAGTTAAGGATCATCAGAAAAAGAAGACTACTGATAATTGCGCTAAGCGCATTTTGATGATTTTAAGGAGGTTATAAAGGTTACTTTATGGACTCTACTCAAATTTCGCATCAAATTTTCTAAGAAGCTTTTCAAATAGGTGTGTGATTGATAGCAAGGGGAGTCAAAAAAACGAGGATTTTATGATACGACTACTTATTCTTCTACCTTTCATTGTTTTTCAAGCTCACGGCGAAGCTAACTATTGTTTCGATAAAGCACAATCATGGCAAAAAACACTTCATCAAAAAGTTCTAAGTGATGTGGGTGCTATACCTGGGTATCACGAAAGTACCTCTTATATTGCTACTCAAAATGTGATTGATATGGACAATTTGCATGTCAGTTATTTGTTTTCGGTTACTGCAGGTAATAGTGACGGAAATATTTGGACCTGGAATTATAAGGTGGATTTCGACGTCTGGTTGAATGCTGGTGGTACAGTAAGGTTCTGTGACGTTATCTCTGCTAACTTTGGAAATAATAGCTTCTAAATCTATAGAGAAGCATCTAGTTTGATACTGATTGGGAGTTTTTTTGTTGGAAAAACTCCCAATGTGGGAAAGAAAGGCATCTTTGCTAATGGATTATCAAAGCTCTTAAAGAAATTATCATGATGTATGGCGAAAACTCTTTTTGCTTGCACTCTATCAATCACTTCCTTCTTTAAAGAATTGATATTCAAGCTAGTAAGGCCCACTATCAAGAGGTCAATATCTTTTAAGTCGTATTTTTGTGGTTCTGCACTAGGGTGCAAGAGTATCCTGGCATCTTTGTGCTTAATGAAGAATGAATGACTATTCATCGATTGATAGTCTTGTGCCCCTAGTGGTGTGGTAATTGTTGAGCTCATTTTGCCTCTAGAAAAGCTAAACCCAAATGGTAGATTACTATGTTTAATATCAAACGACTCAATCGAAAATTGACCGATATTAAGTGAATGGTTCTTTGATAAAGATTTAAATATATTTGTGTCTATTTTAAAAAGTTTCAGAAAGTCGATTGTTTCAGCAGGACCATAGACCTTCGCTTTCGGGTTAGCTCTTAAAACTTCTGGAAGATCAAGGATATGGTCATAATGGGTATGAGTGATAAGAATTATTGTTTCCCTGCTGTCCTTACCAAAGTATTTTTTAATAAGCCGAGTGTCGGGAATTAACGCCTGATTGGTAAGAACCTTCCATAAGGATGGGCGGGTAAGAAAGGGGTCAATGATAATACGGGTATTTTCATCGCTAATACTTAAGCAGCTCGCTCCATACCATTTTACTTCAATTGCTTGGATTGAGCTTATGAGATGAAAAATCATGGCGGTGCAAACGAGAGAGATATACTTAATATTTTTTATGTTTATCCCTTTGGTTGTTTTAGGCGATTCCAAAATTTGTCTTAATTTAAAATAGCATTAAGTTAGTAAATTGTCCTGAAAGAACACCCCATAGCACTTAGTTCATGGCCTGCTCTAAAATGGCCTGAACCCTTTTTTTGTTAGCTCCAAGGTCTGATTTACCAACCCGGGACTTTGATCGAAACTCCAACTCATGAGTTGTCTTGTTTATAAAAAACTCAATATCGTCAACAAATCCAAAAATACCCGAAATCGCCGTGTAGTGAAGATAATTATCAAGAGCGACTACTTTATTAAAGCCCATTTCTTCCATAGTTGATTTGATCTTTAAGAACTGCTCTAGGTTGATTCCTTTAATCTTCTCTGTTTGGTCATGACTATGGAAACAATGATCGGAACTCTCGCAAGGTTCTAAATGTTCTTTCGGAGCTGACAACTTCACGATCATTTGTTGGCTTTCTTTACCTAAAAAATAAAAACGAATAGTGATTGCTAGGGTTAAAACCGATATTAAGAAGATTACAATTTTCATCTCTATTTTGATCCTTAGCATTTGGGTTGTACAAATATTCTTTTAGTTTCTTCGCTAGACTTCTAACGTGATGTTTTTTCTCCAAATTAGTCCATCTAAAATATAATGTGTTGCTTGTGGTAATGCTAATAATGGTACCAATAAGGCCTTTAAAGATAAAGAGGAGGCTTCTGGTAAAGAATAAAATATACCAAAAATAGCCTGGTTTTCACGCCACAATAAGGTGTCCCATAGGAGCTCTTCTGTGAAGCCTAGGGTAATGAGCAGTAAAGGCCAAACTATTATGGGTATAAAAGATGGCCATAATAAGGCCTCTGGCTTCTTTATATGACACCAGTAAATGAGAGCAAAATAGGGAATGCCATGAGCTATGATGTTGGTAAGTGTAAAAGACCAGTCAGACTTTATCCATACGATCCCAGTCCACCAAGAAATATAGGTACCTAGCACAATGAGGTTTTTGGGACTTAATATTTTTCTCTTGTGCAAAATAATTTCTTTACTAAAAAATATAAATATAATGATGGGGCCAAGTATTTTTAAAGGAAGAATTAGATAATCATTTCTCATGTAAAAAAAGTCTCCCTTAAGAAACCAATTAAATTCTTGAGGACCTGAAAAGTGCCAAATGATTAAGGGGATAATACTACAACTATAAATTACGAATCTATCAAAATTATTATGTTGATTATCTTTTAATTCTTTCGCTTTATAAATTGAAAAGAAACCATATTGCTGGCGGATGAAATGAAAAACAGCGAGATAAGCAATGGTGCGCCAAAATGTTAACTCGCTAATACTGTGGAGAATTACACCTGCCACATAACAACAAAGTGGAATAATCCATAAGGCGTTCTTTATTCTTTGATAGGCAAGCCTATTTAAATAAGTCCTAAAAAGAGTGGACCATACATGAGCTACATCAATAAAAGCCACTAATATGAGCCATTGGATAGGGCCGAGACTCTTTGGGGCCAAATTAAGAGTCTGCAATAAAAGGACAAGTATGGAGGCAATAAAGGCCGGGCCAATGATAAAGATTAGATCTGCTTTTTGAGATCGTATCCACATTACCCTTTGACTCCATTTAAACTTTTAATGATGTTTTTTGATGTAGTTTCGCCTTGATAAAATCCTTCTTCAAAAAGAGAGAGGCCACTTAGATCAGTATGGGCATAGTGAATATTACTGTGTGGTTTAGGTACCACATTATTTCTTTCACCAAAAAGAAAACCTTTGGTAGGTCTAACCATTCCATGGCCCCAAGGCCAAATGTCTATAGACTTTATTCTGTCTTCTATATCAAATATCATAGGGGTAAGGTCTTTTAAAATATCCTTACTCCAGGACTCGTGACTTCTGCCGAGGGCCCAGTTCCTGGCCTTCTTTGGAGGAAGGTGAGTGAGTGGCCAATAATAGGTTAATATATTCTCTTCCATTGATCTTCTAAGACTCTGGTGTCCTGCAACCACAAAACCTAGTCCACGACCATGATAATTAACATTGTCCCATGCAAGTGCCTCTGCGAGGCGCTCATCCCATTTAATTTTTATATTAGCGACCATCCACGGAGAATACTCAAAAGTTGAAGGTACCTTAAGTATTCTTCCTATTATGAACTGAGGTAGTGCTAAAACGATATGGTTAGCAATAACCTCAGTTGTAATATTCTTTTTATGGTTAAAGAATAGGAGGGAATTGTCTCTAACTTCATAAAGCATATGATCGGTATTTAATGGAGAATTACTTTCTTCATGAAGTTTATTTGCGAGATAGTTATTTCCTTCAGGCCATGTCAGGACACTTTCGTCTTTGAGATTAATTCCTTTGCCCCTTCTCGAACAAAAGTAATGCATTCCAGCCCAGGCCGAAATCTCTTTTATGGTTGTCCCATAATCATCACGGCAACAATAGTTTACGTACCAATGGAGAGGTTTAGTGACTAAATCATTTTGTAAAAGATAATCTTCCATCGTTATCTTGTCATATTTTAAATAATTAGGATCACTTGAACTCATCGCTATTGGAATATCAAAGGCAAATTTTCGATCCTCTCCCTTTGTTCCTTTGTACTGTTCCATTAATTGAAAGAATTTTTTAAATTCCAATCTTTCCTTTTGGTCTAAACCTTCTTGAGGAATTAAACCCTCTTGTAGTCGACCATAGATATAGAGTTTTTCCATGGGGTCTGAACAAACAAATAATTCATCGTAATTAAGTCCTTTATGGTCTTCTTTGGTGATGACTTTAATCTCTTTTAGAAAGTTTATGAGGGATCTATTTTCTGGGTTGGGGAGAGGAAGATAGTGGGCTCCCCATGGTGCTTCTTTATTAAAGGAGGCGCTCTTGCCACCTAGGTGGTCTTCGAGATCAAATAACTCTATATCATTAATGCCTGCTTTCTTTAAGTGATAGGCACAACTTAAACCGCTAATACCAGTTCCAACGATTGCGACATTAACCTTATGTCTTTCTGTTGGGGCAGGGAAATTCATTTTTAATAAACGATGGCCTCTTTTAAAATTGGCGCCAAGGACCTTTCCTGAGAATGTTCTCTTGGCATAAGCATCAAGTAGGTCTCTTTTTGCCATTAAACCTAGTGCCGCTGTTGCACCTATATAACCAAATAGCTTTCTTCGGTTAATTTTAATTGACACGGCTCCACTCTTTTTCAAAAAGTCGAACAAGGATTTGGTTGTTGAGACGATTAATTGGTGACTTCATTCTTTTCATATCTTTAGGAAAGTTAAATAAACCAGAAATATTTTCGGGTCCAATGAATTTAAGTTCACTCATGAGTTTTGTAGGTAAGATATAAGGTTTAAATCCACCAATGAAATAACCCCATTCACCAAATGAAGGTACATATGCATGATAAGGAGCGATGGTAAAACCAGCGTCTTCAATTGTCTTACCGACACACCAGTAGGACTCCCTTGCGAAGTAGGGAGAGGTGCTTTGTATTGAAAAGTGACCTTCAGGGTTTAAAGATTTTCTTAGGTGTTTAAAGAAGCTATGACTATAGAGTTTTCCTAATGAGTAGCTAGAAGGGTCTGGAAAATCAATTGCAATGAAATCAAAGACTCTCTTGTTTTGCTTTAACCACATAAAGGCGTCATCATTATGAACTGTAACTAATTTGCTGTTAAGGGCATCACCATTTAATGTTGTCAGCATCTCATTAGTTTTAAAAAGTTCAGTCATCGCCGGATCTAAATCAACTAGAGTTACACTTTCAACACTTGGGTATTTAAGAATCTCTCGTACGGCCATACCATCACCGCCGCCTAAAACTAGGATATGCTTTGGTTCAACAAGAGAGGCCATACCTGGATGAATAAGGGCCTCATGGTAGCGGTATTCATCTTTTGAATCAAACTGTAGATTGCCATTGATAAACAAACGGATACTATCATTATTTCTAGTGATGATTAACTTTTGATAACGTGTCTGTTTCTTGAAGACTATTGGAGAAGGATATTTCATTCCCTCTGCAAAATGGAGAATTTTGTGTGAACCTATGAATCCGCCTAATACAAGAAGGCCAAAGATTGTACCAATAATTGCTAGGCTTCTTGGTTTTTCAATTTTGTCACTAAAGAGCTTGAGAGTCCAAAGTCCGACTAAAATGTTTAGCCCACCAAAGAGAAAAGAAGTTCTCATTAATCCTAGATAGGGCACAAGAACCAGAGGAAATAAGAGTGAGGCAAAGAGGGCCCCTACGTAGTCGATAGAAAAAACCTTACTGACAAGGTCACTGAAATCATACTCATCTTTTAAGATTCTCATAAGTAAGGGGATTTCTAGCCCTACCAAGGCTCCTGTAATGATAACGAAGGTAAAGAGTAAAAATCTAAAAGACGATACATGTTCAAAAGAGACAAACATGATGGCCGCACTAAAACCACCAATTATGCCTACAAGGAGTTCTATTTGGATGAAACGTCTTAGAAGATCTTTTTCAAAGTACTTTGATAAGTACGATCCAATACCCATACTGAATAGGTAGGTTCCAATAATTAATGAAAACTGAGTGACTGAGTCTCCTAACAAATAACTTGCTAGGGCCCCTGCAATAAGTTCATAGATCAGTCCACATGTCGAAATGACCGCTACACTAATTAAGAGGGCCTTGCCCATGGTTATCCCTTTATTGCAGACGCAATAATAATACTTAATCCAATGGAGACGGCTCCAATGACAATGGCCAGGGCCTGATTGTGTTCTTCTAAGATTTCGTGCCAAAAATCATTTGGTGTTAACCAATTGAGTACTTTGAATGCTACTGCGAAAGCAATACTTCCAAAAATAGTATAGATGAAAGCCGATAAAATTTGATGAAAGTTAAATGCGTTTTCCATAAGTGCTCCTTATTTATGATAGTAATAACTTCTTTGTCCGGGTCTGGTCCACTTCCTTTTAGAAGAAGGGCTTAAAAAACTTCTTCCTGTAAAGGAAACGTAGGCAAAAAGAAATACAACAAAAAAACAATATATTTTATACATCGGATCTCCTTTTATTCGCTCTGGTAGGGTGAGTAATCGCTATTTGACCATCTGCTTACCTCAAATGATCGTGAACGAAAGAAAGTAAACAAAGGTCCAAGGAGAATAAGTATGACCGCCATAAACATATTTGAACTAAAGGTAACATCTCTTCTGATTTCTAAATAAAAGTTTCCACGTAAGAAGGTCGGTCCTTTTTGTAACTTTAAATTCAGATAATACCGCCCTGGAGGAACATTATTTATAATTCGAGAACTACTTCGTGATCCTTCACTCCAGTCACCACCTCTATAATAAGATATCTCTAGAGGAATAGGGATTCCCTTTTGTGAGTCAACGTCAATAAGGATAGCGTCTGCATATAGCCAAGAATTAAGAATAGGTGCAGTTCCGTGTATTCTTATATTACTTGTTCTTCCCGAGATTTCGAATTCCTCAGTCTTAATTGTCTTCTTAAAGTCTTCTTCTGAGCTAACGCTATGGTAACTTTGGTGAACCAACTTGTTGCTTGCTGTGATACCTCTAATTACCCATAGACCAAATAAAACGACCAGTGAAGTGAGCATTGGTTTTATACATTTTTGGAGTTTCTCCTTAATAGGAGAGGGTTGGGCCATACCAACACCCATACTATAGGGAGGTGGATTTTCTACTTTAAAGGCTTTTTGAATGGTTTCAGCATCAATATGAATGCCGAGGCTCCAATTTTCTTCATTTTTGGTAATTTCAACTGAAAGTGATTCCGGAGGGGCGATGTAATCCCTTGCAAGTGAGGCATTGCCCGCTTTAATTCTCCAGTAAAATTCTCCTTCGACATAGGTAACCCTAGCGGTTCCGTCATTGAAGAGTCTGAATTTCTTTTGTTTGTACCTAACCCTTTGAGATATTACCGAACTTGCATCTTCAACTGCGCGATAGATTTTCTTGTAGAGTACCCAGTGTCCATTGACCTCAACAAGCCAGCGGTAGCCTTCATAAGGGTTATATAGAAGGTACTCCTGCCAGTAATAGCCTGAATCTGATTTTACAACAAAACCTGTACACTCCCACAACTTACCTTTTAGTTTTCCTTTATTGTTTAAAGGAATATAAGGCGTATATTTTTTTTGATTGGTAAGCTTTTGAATAATTCTAAAATTCGGATCTTTGGCGTCTATTATTGCCTTACAACTTGGACATACAACATTTAGAGTATGGCCAACGACGTGAATTTTTACTGGGCTTCCACATGATAGACAGTTAAAAGACTTTACTACTGGTTTTACTTTTGTACCTTTGATCGTTAAGGCCATTAAATCCACCCTTCAAATATTCTTATATTTTGTGGAGATAATTTCCAAAATTCGATATAACTTCCCTTGTACATAATGGGGGGGACACCCCGTTCATTAGGTATTTCAACAGTTAGAAACTTATTATCATTATGGGAAAAATCATAAACAACTGATTTATAGTTCTTCTCTGCCTTGAATGGAAGTTCCCCTTCCGAACCTTTGTAAGTTACTTGCTTTATGTCGGATACTTTGAAGTAATCTCCACCTACATCTACTCCTAGGCCTAATCTTAACTTTGAAGCAGAGGGGATTCCTTCCTCTTTTGCAAATGATATCGCGAACTCGCCTTGAGCATCTGTTAACCAAGCAGATTCGCCATTGTCAAAATACAAATGCCATTCGTTCCATTGTCCATCTTCATATTCGTAAATTATTCTGCCAGAGGTATAAAAGAATTTATTTTTATAGGACCCAGTCATTCCAATCTGTATAGGTGAAGAGTCTTCTGCTAAAGCACCCATTTCACCAATTTTCTCTACATCAAGATCATGACGCACAACTGTTGATGTACAATAAGGGCAAACAGCAAAAACCGATGATTGGCTTCTGAAAACAAGCTCTCCGCCACAAGATGGGCAAGGGATTTTAAGCACAGAAAACCTCTAGGTGATTTTTTTAAGTAGTTCTTGCTTCTTAATAGTGAATTCTTCTTCTGTTAGAATTCCCTGATCTTTAAGTTTTGCAAGCTTCGCAATAGTTTCTAAGGGGTCTTCTTGTGGGGTGGCCTGAGTTGCCTGACCGATTGAACCGGCCATTGCCTGGGCCATTGAAAGGCCAGCGCCCATTCCTGCACCCATTCCCGCAAGTCCGCCTTCATTAGCTGCGGCCGTGCTAATATTATCTGCCGTTTCAAATCTGGTAAATTGATCTAAGTTACCGACCATTTTCATCTTTGCGTTCTTATCGAGGTATTCCTGAAGCTCCTCTGGCAAAGATAGGTTTTGAACAAGAAAAGTTTTAAGCTCTAGACCATATTGCTCGAAATCGTCTAATAGTTCTTCTTTGAGCTTTAAAGAAAATGCTTCTTGGTTAGCGGCCATATCGAGAAAGCTAATACCGCTTGCGCCGAAGAAACTACTCATACTGGTTAGAACCATTGAACGCAATTGACCCTCTAGTTCCTCACAATTGTAAGTTTCTCTGGTACCTAGAACACGTTTGTAGAAAATATCTGGCTTCTTTAATGAATATGAGTAAGTACCATGGGCACGTAGCCTAATATGACCATAATCTTTGTCTCTGATTGTAATAGGGTTTGCGGTGCCCCATTTTCGATCTATTTGATCTTTTAGGCTAAAGAAATAAACATCTGATTTGAATGGTCCTTCAAAACCTTTATCCCAACTCTGCAGAGTTGTTAAAATAGGTAAGGCCCTTGTGTTAAGAGTGTGAAGGCCAGGTCCAAATATATCGGCAACTTCACCTTCGTTTAGAAAGAGGGCACACTGACCCTCTCTGACGGTTAATTGAGCGCCATTTTGTATTTCTTGGTCTTGAATGGGAAAGCGCCAGCTAAGCGTACCGGGGAGTTCTTCATTCCATTGGATAACATCTATAAATTGCTTTCTAAACGCATCAAAAATGCCCATGCTTATTCCTTCTTTTCTCGTTTCAATTAAGTGATATTTTGGCTAGATTGTAGATTATGAACAAACAGATGACAACGACAACAGAAGGCCGAGTTAGACGCTCAGGAAGTTCTACTCGAAAGTTAAACCTTGCTGTTTCAAGCCTTCTTGGTATTGGTGGCCTTGTTTCGTTAGCTGTAGTTGGCTTTTCGTGGACAGGTATTGCTATTGGAATTGGAGGGCTACTTTATGGCGTGGTCTCCTTCTTGCTTAATTACGTTCGCAGTGGCGCTTACCTTCCCGATGCTGATGCTGATGGAGAAAAGTCCTTGAAACAAAAATTCATATCTCTTAAATTTCGATCTAATAGTGACGAAGCTTCAGTTGAAAGATGCCTTGAGCTGATTGGAAAAAAAACAATCATGTCAAAGCGTTTTAAAGATACTCTAAATCAACATTTTAATGAAACAGAAATTACTTATGCTCGCTATTTGAATTTGTGGAGTAGTTTTGAAGAACTTTTAAATGATGAATTAGCGAAAATTTACTCACGTCTTGTTGTTTTGACCGACCTCGTTCAAGAGACAAACAAAAGTGAGACCTCTAGTAAAATAGAAAAAGGTTTGATGCATTCAGAGAAGCTCTTAGTGGAGGCCGAAAACCTGCTTGTTTCCTTTGATCTTGGAAAGGACGAAGATGATCATCAAGAAATATTTAATCAACTTAAAATCATGAGTGAAAGAACAAAAACTTATTTAGAATAAAAAGGTAAAGAAAATGACAGAAAATAAAGAATCAAGGCTAGTCGTTGCAACAGCTGAAAATATATCTAAAGATATCATTGATATGAAAAATATTGATGAGGGACTAATGGATCAAAAGGCCCAAGAGTATGCTGATAAGCTTACTGACTTTAAAAGTTCGTCAATAGATCTAGAGAAACACCAAAACTCCGTTGAAACAATTGGTAGGGATGTTCAGTTAGAGAGCTCAAGTAGGTTAAAATTATTAAAGCAACCTCTAAAGAAAATGGCCGATAGTGGAGAAGAAGGTGGCCTTGTCGCTAAAAGTCTTATTGATCTCAAATTGGAAGTAGAGAAGCTTGACCCACATAAAATGGACCTAGAGGCCGGTTGGTTTACAAGATTAGTTGGCCATATTCCAGGTGTCGGGACACCTATGAAGAGATATTTTTCTAAATTTGAATCGGCCCAAACAGTAATTGATGCCATCATAAACTCGCTTCAAAATGGTCGGGATGAATTAAAGAGAGACAATATTACCTTATCTGAAGATATCAAATATCTTATTGCTAGTGGCAAGGATCTTCAAAAACTTGTAATGCTCTCACAAAAGCTAGACTCGAAGTTAGTTTATAAGGCCGAAAGAGAATTTGCTGAGCAACGTGATGAAAAGGCATTTATCGAAGAAAAACTAATCTTCTCCTTAAGGCAAAGAATCATGGACTTTCAACAGCAATTAGCTGTTGTTCAACAAGGGATTATTAGTATTGAAATAATTCAAAGAAATAATAAAGAGCTTATTCGTGGTGTTGATCGCTCCTTAAATGTGACAGTGAATGCTTTACAGGTTGCTGCTACAGTTGCTGTCGCCTTAAATAATCAAAAGATAGTTCTTGATAAGATTACCAGCATAAATAAGACAACGGATGCTCTTATTGCAGGGACAGCGAAAAGAGTTAAGACTCAAGGGGTAGAAATTCAGAAACAGGCTTCTTCCGCTCAGCTAGATTTAAATAGCTTAAAATTAGCTTTTGAAGATATTAGTTCAGCACTGGATGATATCTCTCAGTTTCGTCAAAAGGCACTTCCTGAGATGGCAAAAACTATTGTTGATATGGACGATTTAACAATAAAGCTAGATTCAAAAATTTCTGATATGAACAAAGAAAAGGCCCTTGAATCATCAGTGAATATTACGCTAGAAGATGATAAGAAATAAATTTGATAGTTAAGTTAAATCAATATTTTTTTGAATCTATGATTTAATGATCGAGTTTTTTTTATCTGCGTAGACAAATATTTCTGAATGCATTTTCTCCATTTTCTTTAAATCGACTTTTATTGCGGTGTTAAACGCCGCCGTTTTCTCGGGGTACTCAATACTTTCCTTTAGTAATTTAAAGTGAGTCGTATAATTGAGCATCATTCTCATAACGGGTTGACGGGCCCTTGGTATACCTGAATTACCCGTTAATCTTGCAATTGTTTTGAGCTCTCCACAATATTTACCTAGGTCATCATAACCTAAGGTTAATGCTGTACCGTAAATGCGATCGATAATATTTGAAAACTTCAGAAACTCTTCTGGTTGATTAAGATCAACCGATAGTGCCTTTAACACTTGAAGGATCTCTGCATTAAGTTCAGTGATTTCATCAATAAAGCTTTCTAAAAGTTCTTTATCCATGTCAATAATTCCCACGTTTTAGTTTTTAATTATTATAGCAAACCTACTTAAGTCTTACTCCTGTGAAATTTTACCCATTAAGACATTTATAAATTGGAGTTCTTTAGTTAGAAGATCATAGTATTTGCTTAATAAGCCTTAAGGGAGTGCTTTTAGAATTCTAGATAAGAGGTGAGATGGTTAGGGCGATTACTGTGGTTAAAGAATCCTGTTGTATTGTAAGAGGAGGAATAACGAATTCTTATAGAATATAGAATAGACTAAATTAAGCTGAGTATATTCAGTTACTTAGGAACGTCTTCTTATTAGTCACCTCCTGTAAAAATGCCATTTTGTGACCGCTGAAACTCAAAATTCACTAAGATTTAAAAAATTTTAAATAAGGAATAGTTATGAATACAAAACTTTTAGGTGTGGCCATCGTCAGTTTACTCATTGGAACAAAATCCTTTGCCGTTGACTTTGTTACAGGTGCAATCATTGATAATGGTGGTCAACAATTTGAAATTGACGGTCCCAATGGGAAATACAAAATTAAGGCACCTAATAGTATTTTGAAAAGCCTACCTTCCCTGGCCAACCCAACTTATGTAAAACAATCAAATGGTAATCCTTATTCATATGAGTTTAAAGGTGAGATGAAGGGTAATGATTTTATCCTTGCCCAAACTCCTACTAATATTCCGGGGCCTGAACGTCTTCAAGGTAAAGTAGTTTTTGATGAAGGGATGGGAAAATTTAAAATTGGAAACCAAATTGTAGATTTTGGTTACACCAAAGTTTTAAATGGTTACGAATTCGACGATGTTTCAAAAAAATCGTTTATTGGTAAAAATGTAATTGCAGAAGGGGAAATGGTTGGCGACGTTTTTGTCATGCAGGCCCTAACTCCTGTTGGACTATTTAGTGCTACAAAAGACCATAAAACGGCACACGATAAAGCTTTCAACGAAAACCCTTATCGTTTTATTAAAAAACAAGTTTACTCTAATGAGATATCAAAAGGGAAAAAGTCATTTAGAAAAACGGTTTTTCAAAAGAAAGGTTATGAAGTTAAACCTGGAGAGTCTGTATTTCTTGTCACTTTGTCTGGTCGACAAGGGGATTCTTTTGGTGCAGTTAATGGGCATTTTGTCGCAGGACTTGGTGAGGTAAAAAAGGATCTTTCTCTCAGAGGAGAAGTTTCTAATGCTTATGTTGTAAATGGAAAAGATATTCTCTCTGGTAACACTAGTCTTACTAACTACTTTTCAAATTTGGTTCAAGGACAAAATAACTATAGACCTACTTATTCTTTTTTAGTCTATGGAATTAATAAAGAAAAACTGCAAAAATTTAGAGATTTTCTGGAACCATCTCATATTGAATTTAGAACCAAGGATCTTGAGATAACTTTGGATTTTAACTGTACGACGGAAACGGCGAAGGGTTTAAGTCTTGCTGGTATCGTGGCGAATCATAAGAGAACATGGGTTCAACGTACTTTTGACCTCAATCATCTAGCTATTCCTTTGAGACTTGCTAGTGTTGTTGGAGAGGCAGGAGAAGCCCTTGGTAAAACGGCTTCTGGTGATAAAGAAGATTTTCAACCGCGCCCTGCCTTTCACAGTTATATAGATACTCTTAAAAACAAAAAAATGATCGAAGAATTAGGAATTAAACGTATGGATTATGTTTTCTATGCACAAATTCCATCTCAAAGGCCAGTTGGTGGCGCACCTTCAAATTATACTTTTAATTTGGGAGTTAAACACGATTCTCTTTACTACAAGAATCTATATGACAAATATGAAAATAACGAAAACAAGGCGGATAATCTTTCTTCGGAGGAGCTATTAAAATATCTCCCTTTATTAAATAAGATTGATTAATAGACTTGGCGGCAGAACCTAAAGCAATCCTCATCTTTTTTGCTTATAGGAGAAAAACTAATGCCGATGCGATTGGCCTCTAGGTCAGATTGTTCGGCATTGCCTGCTCCAAAAAAGTCCAAAACCTCTTTCAAAATCCCCACAAGCTCTACTTCCCACGCTGGACATCTTCGAGCGACGAGACAAGATAATGTACAGTGTTTGATTTTATCGCCCTTAAGATTCAATACTCTACTTCTATGTTGATAAAAATTATTAGTAGCACAGAAAATTTTATCAGAACTTTTTGCGCTCGCAGGCCCAACATAGGCAATAAGCAGAGAGAATAAGATAAGGATGAGTTTAGTCACTGTGGCGGCTCCATTTTTGGAGACCTTATTACAGATACTTTAATAAATCTTTTTAGCTATAAGCTTTATAGTGGCGCCGCGTCAATTACTCTTCTTAAACCTCTTAAGTAAACTTGAAAGAGCACAAATCACCAGCCCCACAATTAGACCCATAATGAGGTTTTGAAGGTGTTCATATAGATAATAGGGGATATGAAAGGTATGAGCGATTATGCCACCACCGACAAGGAACATGGCCACTGTACCCAATACACCCAATAGTTTCATTAGGTATGGCATGGAATAGACAAGTTTTTCACCAATCTTCTTATAATTCCTTTCTATTAGGAAAAGGCCGAAGTCGTCTATTTTTACTAGTAAGGTAACGAGCCCATAAATAAGTATTGAGGCCGCTAATCCTACAATACATAACGATAGCCCTTGTTCTAAAAGGTTTCCTGTTAAGGAAGACTTTGCAATGACAATAATCTCAATTGATAAGATTAAATCAGTTCTAATGGCGCCTTTCACTTTTTCTTTTTCGGTCAAGGTTTGTTTTTTACTCGTATCTTTAATAGGAAAAACTTTTTCGAGGACCTTATGAGCTCCTTCATAGGATAAGTACACGCCACCTGCAAACAAAATCACTTTTAATAATGGGGGATAGAACGTCATTAGTAGGATGACACCGGTAATACAGATAACTTTGTTAACCAATGAGCCCAGAAAAATGGCCTTAACCATTGGAATCTCTCTATCGGGATTCACTCCGTGAATTACGCCTGCATTCACGGCCAAATCATCTGACATGAGTGCACTAGTTTTGCCCATTGCGACTTTCGTCATGGCAGCGACGTCATCGAGAGTGGTGGCAACATCATCTAATAGAGTTAGTAGTGAGA
>Ga0129324_10000821_pt1 | contig 21450 bp, 35 predicted proteins | sample CPBDNA_7_FD_96879 | JGI IMG/M metagenome (GOLD analysis project Ga0129324, IMG submission 96879) | Freshwater to marine salinity gradient microbial communities from Chesapeake Bay, USA - CPBay_Spr_15_0.2_DNA | ecosystem: Environmental > Aquatic > Marine > Coastal | place: USA: Chesapeake Bay... | reverse complement strand
TTCTTCTGTCTCTTCAACGGGTTCTTCTTCTGTCTCTTCAACGGGTTCTTCTTCTGTCTCTTCAACGGGTTCTTCTTCTGTTTCTTCGACGGGTTCTTCTTCGCTACCCATGTCAATCAATTCTGGATCCAAAGGAAACTTATAATCCTCAGCCAATGCGATAGTTTCATCGTCCAAATCGATGAGTTCTCCGTCTTCGCAACGGCCTATAACAACCTTATCTTCCTTAGATTTAAAAACCAGGGTCGAATCTTCATGCCAAGGTCTTTTGAGACCTGAATGCATTTTCAAACTTCTTTTAGCTTTCTTTTGAGATGTGGACATATTTATAATTGTGTTTTATATATCAACGCATTTGTTTAGATATATAATACAACATTTTCTACTTGAGTTACCTACCAAAAATCTTTCTACTAGCCTCTCTAGCAGCAAAATCTTCATCAGTTAATACAGTAGAGTATATTTCTGCCTGACCAGTATTACCAGCCCAAATAATATCCATAGTATTTGCTAACGCTTCGTATACATCTGTTTTATGTTTAATTTCTGTTTTTTGTAGTTGTTTATTGAATACGTTATACATATCAACACGATGCACATTTTGAGTAAATTCGATGACCAAATCAAGCAAATCCTCCCCTAATTTGTTACTGGTAGATAATAAATTTTGTAACCTTTCTCTCAATGTTGAGGTTGAAGACATGTTTTATATAATACAAACAACCTTTATATCCTTTATACATTTTTACGTTGAATTTCTTTATCTCAACTGTATATAAAATGGAGTTATATCTCAAAATAGTATTAATATTTGTTATTCTTGGTGTTATAGCAACAGGAATTACATTTGGCGTTCTATGTATGAATAAAAAGAATAAGAACGGATATAAATATCCTCGTAAAGTAGCTAAACAAAATCATGAAAATCATGATCAGGAAGAAGAATTTAAACCAGTATTAGTCTCCGGATCTCCTCATCTTGGACCAATTGCTGGTGAAGTGCAACAGCCGAACTGTGGAGTGATATGGGATAACGTAGACGTTGATTATGGTCTCCCTGTAGATCAATCACTAGGACCCGTTTCTCCTGAATGTAGAGCAGATTAGATTAATTTCTCTTATCCTCGCCCATAGACATTAATACTTTTACCAGAGCAACATCTGGTTTATGATCATCATAAAATTCTCTTCTTGTTTTGTAAAGGATATCACCTATATCCTTTCCTTTTACGGGTACACCCATTCTATTAGCTTCATTTTTTACATTGTTACCGTTTATAGGAAACGTTTGTTTAAAAATGACCCAGTTATCTGTAAGAGTTTCGCTAAATCTTCTTATCTGATATTTTGGGTCATTTTTAAACAACCATGTCCATACATCGATACAAAATTGTTCGTGGGGTTTGATATCATCTGCTAGTAATAGACTATCTGAAACGTGATATTGATGTGTCAATTTGTCCAAAGATTTTTCAGATACACAAGTTTCAATCATTGTTGCATCTTTAGACGATAATCTTAAATCTTCCCCCATAAGAGCTGATTTAATTAAAGAATCATTTTTCTTACTCCGAAATATCATCATGGCTAAACGTCCTAAATTTTTCAAACCTCTTCCTTTCAGGTTTGAAAACTAATCATATATTTAAGTAGTTGCTGTACTTTCTGTTTTTAGATCTTTCTGTTTAGATTGAGCTTTCTTAATTCTACTAGCTCTCTTCTTTTGTATCACTCTATCTATCTCCTTTGAAAGTTTATCTACGGTAATTTCACTTAGATCAACTTTCTCCGTAAACTCCTTCATCGAAATATTTTTCCCCGTCTTCTGTATCCAATAATAAACTAACGCTGACGCTACAGATTTTGGACGTGATTGGTTGAGTTTATAAGAGGTGTTCTTAATCTGGTTATGAATATTCACAACTTCCTTTTTCTGCTGCTTAGTAGCTTCAAATTTATCCATAATATTTTCAACTAAATCTACAGGTGTAATATACGTTGTTCTAATAGGAGATTTTTTAGGGGCATGACGACTAATATGTTTAATACCAGTAGAACAATCCTTCCTTTCAAGACCGAAAACAGTGCTCAAATCTTCCCAAGTTTCTGGAGTACCATTGAGCTTATAAGCGTTGAAGATACAGGCAAAAACTATCGATTTTCTAGACGTACCGCGGTATATCTGAAACTCATCAGGATCATCAGGATTTTTCTTTTTCTTCTTTGTAACATCAGCGTAAATCTCGTTAGCTTTTCGTACTATTTTTTCAGGAAATCCCATACCCTCTACATCTTTATATATACTACGCTCTTCACGTCTCCTAATCTGACATCTATTTGGGTCTGCAGTATGTATATTATCTGACGGTCCGTAATATCTCCATTCTTTCTCTTGTGAAATGTCTCGAAGAACCTCCTCGCCACATTCTATACAATGAGTAACACCGTTTTCAATAGCTAGCTCAGTATGAGGACAACCTTTGTTTTCATTTATCTTATCTAGCTCATCAGAAGAGCTAGTTGTTTCACATTCACGTAGTGCTTGGTCAAAAAGTTCGAAATCATCCATTGTTTATTTGTTTAGACAAAGTTTATTTGCGTAAATATCATTTTCATTTTTGTTGAGGTATAAGGATTTGATTGTTATTAATACATTTACAGTGAGAGGATTATAAAACCAATTGGTTTTATAACTTAATCATCTAAACATCATCTAATCATTCTTTCTTTAGGCGGATTACCATATCTCTGTAGCTCCCTGTCACAAATAGACATGCATATTAATACTGTTAGCAATGAACCCGGTATGATACAGAGTAGAGCTAAATCGGGAATACCACCAGCACACATTTTGTGTTTTTGTGGGGTTTAGTTATATTTTTCAATTTACTTTTGTACTACAAACAGATTATTATCGACTTCGTTGTGGGGATTAGGTATCTTAATAAATTGATACTTGTACGGCATCCCCACTGGTACGATATTAGGGTTGTAATCTAATATATCTTCGATAATATACCAACCCCCTTTCCTCAATTTAGGAAGTAGAGTATACATAACGTTTATGTTAGTCTCAAAATGGTGGAGACCGTCATCAATGATAATATCAAATTCAACATCTTTCAAAGATCCTTCATAAAACGTGTCATAAGTACCAGATATATCTCTCTGATCCATATAGAATCCTGTTATTCTCTTATCAGGAAAGTCTATAATATCTTTATCAATATCACACGCCCAAAGTTCTGCATTGGGAAAGTACTCCTTCCACGCACGAATACTAGCACCGGGGCTGTAATTGGGTATACCAGTCATATTACTAGGTATACCTCTGTTATTAGACCCAATACCAATTTCTAATACGTTAAGAGGTTCTTCCCTACGATCTTTGAAGATATGATCATAAAATAAAGTATAATTATGATGTTGAGTTCCTTTGTCTGAACCGTGTTTGGTCATCATATGGCATAGTTCTGTCTTTGGTTGTTTCACCATAGTTTCGAGTTTATCTGGAGAGAAAAGACGAGATATGTTTGTCGAAGCTTTCATTTCTTTGTAATGTGAAATGAGGACTTTAAGTTTAATTCTGATTACTTGTTTAATAGATTTATACCAGGATTAGAACCCATTTTAGATCGTTTTTCTAGGAGTTGGGATGTATCTTTTTGTTATTCTACCTGTATCTATTTCTACTTTTATTTTACATCTTTCTGAAAATGTACCAAAGCCTCATGCCACTTTCCAGTATAATGCATTGCAAACATATCTGGTCGATGGAAGAAACATGCTAATACGAGGGCTTGATCATCATCAGCTAAACCTAATACGTTTTGATAATAAGTAAGTACTTGGTGATATAATGTTTGATATTGTTTTAGTATATAACTACTACCACAGAAAAAGAATCCACCTACCTTTTCTAAAGCATGTGACATTGTTTGTAATATATCTCTATCAGATTGTGTAATAGGATTTATCAACGTGTAATTGACTTTATTAGGGTCTAGTTTTTGAGGATCAAGCATACGTTCTGGTATTCGTTCTGGTAACATATTATACCCAAAATCTACCCAGCAATAGTAATCCGATGGAGAGACCTTGTAAAGAGCGCATTTATCTATTAAATGACATATGTAATCTATTTTACAATGATTTATTAACGTATATTCCGGTATATAACATTCCGGACACATACTACGATGGGCAACTATATTCTTAAATCTTTGAGTTTCCATAATATACTTCTCAATACTTAGGGTTCTCCACATTGGTAAATTATCCCACAAAAATTGAGAATCTATTGGAATTAGAGTTATTTTGGTATGAGGATGTATCTCTTTCCTAAGCGTTTCGATATGTTTACTGTCTATAAATAAGACCATATTATACATCCCTATTTCCTCTGGGGGTTGAGAAAACATTTCTATGAATGGTCTAAATCCTTTAAGATATTCTTCAAACGTTCTAGGGAATGTCTTCCATTTATCTCTTCCTAAATCGTAGAACGCTGATACGTAAGTAATTGATGACATCTTTATTAATACTGACAGGTCTTTAATTCGTGTATCTGAAAACAGATCAAAAGGAATTGAAACAAACCATTGCAAATATGAAAACAGATCAACAAAAGGAGTTGGAACAAATTATCACAAAGCTTGAGGTAGATCATCAAAAAGAGATTACCAAAATATACAAAGAGTTATCTGAGAAGAAGGATCCTTGAGATAGCTAAGCAAACAAAAACAGCTACAAAAAACAATGATAACAGTCGTAATCTGACTTTTGCAACACCACTTAATCTAGAAGATGGGTTTATTCGAGAAGCTGTAAATAAACTATCACTAATACATGTACAAAAAGGTATCGCTAATTTCGTAGTAGATAATATTCTTACAGATGAGCAAGGCATAAACTATACAAATGCAGAGATACGTCCAGAAAAACATCTTATTATATGAACTCGAATGGTGATGTCGTAAAGGATGTAAATACTGAGAAACTTAGAAAGGTTATTGTACCAAGTATTAAGACAAGAACAACAGATATATCAAAAGATAATTATATAGATGATGGTAATAAACAGGAGAAGTTCTATGAACAGATCTGCGAAATACATAATATCGATATATTCACCAAAAATGTTGCAGATATGACTTAATATAAAAAGATCTCGCAGTATTACAGTAACAATGGAAAATCTCGCAATATGTATCACGATGGGAGAACAATCAGAGAATCATGTAGGAATGCAAAAAATGGCAACCATGTATTAGGCAAAGTTGTACAACAAATTCTCAAGGTCAACAATCATGTAGTTCATATACAGATCCTTGCTGTTATCAAACATGTTGTCTATATGATTATGAAGATTGTAAGATTGATTGGGATATCTTTATTAATTTTGTTCGTACAAAAGAGATTTGTGTGTGGATTCGCAGATCGATCGTGTCGTAATGATAAGTTGTCAAGATTTCCAGAAAATAGCACTGTACAATGTTATTATGATCCAAAGACTAACAAAGTCGATTTTTCAGAACCTTCTGAAGGTAAATGGATTGGAGGATGTGTAGGATCATCGTTTGGTCTATTATGTTTCTTTTCTGTATTGGTATATATATCTAAGCCTTATTTCGATGAATGTGGACTCTATTTCGTGCTAGACGTAATAGGGTAGAAACTAGGGTAGAATTACCAACCCCTCAATCACAAAAACCAGTATTTGAAGAACCGATTGGTGATAATTACGAGAAAAGTTTAGTATGGTGATATAATAATGATCCTTAAGAATATATTTTAATAAGTAAATGGAAGGTCTCAACCATTTACTTAATTTATATACAGAAGAAAACGATGAGTTGGAAATACGGTTTGGATTTTATACGCCAAGAGGTTTTACCGCTGGTATTACTCAATTTGCGTATCATTATTTTCTAAACCATTTCACCAAAGAATATCCTACTCTCGACAAGATAACAAACGTGTGTATACTAAAAAGATATCCAAATGGTCTTCGTAGTATAGATCAAGACGGAGGATCTGCATGTGTTTCAAAGAAAGAAAGAAAAGAAATCATAGATCTACAATCTGAATCATTAAGATTAGCATTAAGTAAAGAACATCATGATATCACAGATCTTCCTGTTGATCCAGATAGTTATACTATGAAATTTAAGAGGATACGCACGACTTTTATTGACAATGACGGAGGATATCGAATTGATATCTCTCATAACCTACCTATAGGTAAAACAAGAATTTCTCCCTACGAATTTGAGATCGAGTTCTTAGAGAAGCCGAGCTTACAAAGATTGCAAAGTGTCATTAGATGGGCATCAGAAATATATTCTTATATGAAGAAGTATTATCTAAGTGTTATATATCGATTTAATGACTTTTTCCGAAACGAGGTTCGAGTTAAGCATGAGTTATATGTTGGATTTTCTAAACCTATAAATGTAAAGGTTAGAAATATACCATTTCTAACCAATTACGTATTTTCACCAAAACCAAACGGAGTAAGTTATTTCTTGTTCTTTGACAAGTTTGGAGTATATTATATTAATGAAACAGAAGTTATAAAAGTATACGAACCTATTCGCGAACTTTATGGGACTATTGTGTTAGGTGAATATATGCCTACAGGATTTGGAAACTCTCATTTCAAAGATAAGGGTATTTATCTAGGATATGATACGTTATTTTTGAAAGGAAAAGATGTTAGAGGATTATCGACCATTGATCGTAATAATCAAATGGAGATTGTAAGAAATTATCTTCCCAATTTTTCAATCGTACCAATGTTCTTTTCTGGAGATTCACCAACACATGCAATTAAACAAACCTTTGATTTCATACATGCAAATTTCAAACCAGAAGAGAATGATGGAATGATTATGAAACATAACTATTCTCATTATAACTTCAAATACGATAAGAGCGCGTATAAGTATCCAGTTTGGAAATGGAAACCTTCAGAACATATTACTATTGATTTTTCAGTTGCATGTGATCCAGATTATAAATCTAAGAATGCGTGTGGTAAGTATCAAATTTTTGTTGGAGTTCCAGATGGTGAGATAGATAATTTTACTGGTACAACAGAACATCCGTATGATGGATACGTTGAGATACCTGAAGATAAATTTGGTCTTGTTCATGCTGGTACTATTTTAGAGTTTGGATGGGATTCTTCTACGCAAAAGTTAATCCCTACTCGTGTTCGCGATGATAAGGTAAAACCCAACTTTCACATTACCGCTGAGAGTACTTGGGAAGATATATTTCATCCTATAACAGAACAAGAGTTGGTAAATCTTTCAGTGTATTGTATAAATCGTAACGAAGAATCTGCTTTAACCGCTAGAAAAGTGTGTGAATTTATTGAGAAAACCATGGATGCTGGGGTACTTATCAAATTGGGAGAATATCTCGGATCTGGTGAAATTCCCAATACTTTTGCTATGGGATTTAAGATAGCTCGCAAAGCTGGAGTAAGAAATAAGGTGGTAGAGGCTATTCAATTAGCAAAATGAGAACCCATTTTATCTCCTAGTAATAGATAAAATGGTAACAATAGTTGTATGTGTCAAGAAAGCTATTTTAAACAAGAGAGGATTATCTGATTTTGTGTCTATAACTACTTTTAAAGTTATAGAAATACGATACAAATGGAACAAGACCCTATTATTCAACAAGCAGATAATTATCTATCACAGGAATACTTTCCCGATCAACTTAGAGAAAAACAAGATCAAGAGTATTATATAACCCAGGGTATAGAAAGAATCAAAGATATTCGTAACGAATTGGATCAACAATTGAAAGTTAAGACGAAGGAAATAGATGATTGTGTTAATGAACTAAAAGTACATTCTAAGAATAATACTGCAACAAAAGAATATGATATGATAGTGGGACAATATAGTCGCTATAATCCAGATCTCTCTTTAGAAGAGATACTGAAACATCCCAGGGTTATGGTAAAGAAACATGCTTTAGATGAATGGTGTAAAAAGATACGCCGTCTTCAGGTTAAGATAAAGAAGTTGAGAAAACGGTTAATACATCTACTGTTGGATGAATGTAGATTACAGTTAGAAGAAATATCAACTAAATTTGCTCTTTATTCTGCTGTAATGGGTTGTGATCAAATACTAGAACCTCTTTAATTGCTTACTTAAAATTATATAGTTGTTAAGTAAAACAGATGGATTCATCGTTAAGAGAGAATGAGTTGATACATAGATTACAACAAATCAAAGCAGAAGAAAGTAAAATTCGAACAGAGTTATCTCAATTAAGTTCTGATTATGCTGTAAAGAATAAGCCACAAAAATGTAAGAGAACAAATTATTAAACCCATATTGGGTTTAATAATATTTAACAACTTTATACCATTCCCATCGATTCCAGTTCTTTCCAATCGTCCCACTCCGTATACCACGCTATCCTATTGGGATGACACGCTTTCATTACCAATTCATCTGCTATCAGACTATCGTTTCTGATAGAGAAGTATTCGGAGCTCTGTTTCTGACACCATTGGTGATAGTTTGACTCTACCAACTTGTTCAATGACAGAGGATGGACCGAAAATTAAAGTGTGTACAGTCTAAAACTTTAGTATCCTGGGGAATATTCCCATAATTATCGCCAGGATACACATTTTGATGTATTATATCCTATAAATTAAACATAAAAATAAATTTACGATATATGCATTAGTGACTTCCTCTACGTTGTAGAGGATCAATAGTTTCTACCACGACGAGAGGATGAAAATCTTCATCAGAATCTTCATCAGAATATTCATCAGAATATTCATCAAAAGGTGATTTCCAACGATACTCAGGATATTCGTTGTAATAATCTTTCAGATGCTCTCTCTCGTCGAGAGAATCGTCATCAATCCATTCTTCACAATACATATCATTTAGTTCGTCGTTTGAATATTCTTGATTGCAAAAGGAGTAGGACATAATAAAGTTACTCCTATCAAACTTGATCAAGAATATTCAATTTAAGTTATACCTTATACGTTTCTTCCTCGTCATTAAAGGAAGTATACTTCTTTTGTTTTATTGACATGATTACACTGTCCGTATAAAAATGAGTTAACAAAACCTTGCAAAGGTGAACATATCGAATGAAGCAGATAAAGTATAAACAAAGATTGATTTGGGAAAATAAGATCATGTATTCTATTTATTATCGCGGGTATGCGAAGAATCATAAAAGCTAATGAATATAACGTTAGTCTACGAATCAACCACCCGTTTCTCCATCAACAGGAAATATCTTTGATATACCATCAATTGTAAGAAATCTATAATACCAAATATAGACAAACGACCCTATCAATGGAGCAAAATCTTGATGATCTGAAGAGATACCACACCAAGAACTAGAATCTCCAAATTGTAAAGTATTCCCCAACCAATATAATGATACCTCTTTTCTAAACTGTTAGCTTTCCCTCTTCCTAAAACCATCCACGTGTTATACGTAAGTATACATGTCCAAATAAATGTCAAACATACAGAAACGATCCTCCAATAACACAAATCCTCGTATTTAAACATTTACCTCCATCATCACGATGAAATGTAGATATATATGATACAGCTGTAAATAAATCTGCAAAGGTTAAAGAGATAATTACACGAATACCAAGATTATGACCAGATGTGCATAGATACCATACAATAACTAGAAGACAACCTACAATAGATAAACAATATCTTCTTCTGTTCCTGTAAATCTTCTCGTTCAGGTTCTTTCAAACTTTTTAGAATAGCAGGTATCAATAGTCCAAGAATAATAATCTATCCAATGCATTGAAGTAGTTTCGTTTTGGTATGGTTTAAACTAAACTTTTATTTTGACGAATTAGAGCATCAGTAGGTCTAACCATAACGATACGAGACAATGTCTTCTTCCATTCCCTCCAAAGATATCTGAATAGAAGGGGGGTAGCTACTATTGACATTCCAACTACTATACCGACCGTATAGATGTTCTCTTTGTTTATAGGATTTTGATTGAGTTCTTTACGAGATAGAAAGATCCATGCTATCAATCCACCAACCCAGATGATTCCAATTAAAATTAGTCTCACATTTTCTTCGGTTATTTTCAAATGTAACATCGTGTTAACTTACATGGTTACATTTGAAAATAATTCAATTTGGTCATTCTACTTCCCATTATTCAATACGATACACATCATTACACTGGATAAATTCGTCATCAGTTTCTTCTGTACATCTTCAATACGAATAGCGGAAAGTAATTTTTGAATAGCAGTACATTTATTCCTACAAACTCCGTAAATTCTATAATCATCTCCCCATTTACAGGATCCCACGGCTAAATAAACACTCATTCTTATTTATTGATCTTATTACCTTAAAACTCATTAAAAATTTTAGACAACATCGTCATCGACAATAGCAAGTCCATATTTCGTAGTTAACGCGTTTGGCTGTGCCGGCGCATCACCTGTATCTGTCATATTTGTCAAATTATCAATTACTTCACCATCATAAATGACTACGAATCTTCCATTAGCAGCTCCGTCAACATTTGGACTGTTTGACGATGCCTGAAAGTGGGTGTGTATCACAATGAAGAAAGAGATGGAGAAAAGATAAGAGTGATTACTCATGTTTTTCCAATCACAGTTGAGATGGATAATGACGAAATACTATTAATAACTGTTGTAGATAGTATATTCGAAACAAGGATTGTTAAAAGAAGCTACGTTCGATGAACACGAAGATATAGAAGAAACTGGAATATCCTGTAAATGATTTGGGTGTTAATGTTCAAGAGAGTGAGAAAATACTATTAGATAAAGGTTATTGTAAAGTGTGGTTGCTATATTTTATACAACGACAGTCTATCGGGGAGGATCCTACCAAAACATTTACTAGAATATCAGAACTATCTCCTGTGGAACGTGTAATAATGATTTTTTAGATTTAAAGAATTTATTACCACGATAAAAGATGGAACAGGACTTTCTCGAGAAAATGGGTATAAATCCTAACGTGATGAAGAATCCTATGGATTATCTTCGCGAAGAAAAGACAGAAGAGATGAAAGAGGAAGAACGTAGAAGAGATCCTGGTATTAATGATACAGATTTATTTAACGAAGGTAATAATGAAGATACGTGGGTTCCTACGGATGAAGAAACGGTAAGAAACGCTAAATTCTTGCAAAGTATTGGTATTGATGTTTACAATCTTTCTGTAAACCAAGTGAATATGATTAATAAAGTTAGAGACCCCAAGTCTCTAACATCACAGGAAACTACAGCTTTTTTCAAAGCTTTGGGAGTAAATATGCATAAATTAGTAAAAGTAATGAAAGATCGTGTTGAAAATTGTAAAGAAGGAGAAAATCCAGATGAAGATAGGATTGATATATGTACTAAAGTTAGAAGGAATGAGAAATGTCCATGTGATTCTGGAAGAAAGTTCAAAAAGTGTTGTGGTAAAGAGGATTAATTAGGAATTTTATACCTGAGGTATAAAATCACAATATAACACATAATCCTCTTCCTTTGTCAAAATGATCTGGACACCACTGCAACGGTTAAAGCAATCACCTTGTTGTTTACGTAGATGAGTTCTACCACAATCATTTCTAAATCGTAGTTCATATTTCCTTCACATTGAGTATAGTATACTTTATTTCTTCTAATTTTAGAGGACAGGTGTTGACACGTACCGACAGTTGAATAACATTACTTATTCATTTTGAGTATTTTGAAAATGAAGAATAACCCACAATGGTCGAGCTCTCTTCTTCCAATCAAACATTCTCTGTTTGTCACCAATATAGTAATTACGATACGCAACAACTGGGTTTGAATCTTTGTATTCGTCAGGCATAGCTTGAGCGGGAGGGGTAAATCCGATATCAGGAATGTCGGGAATATTTTGACGAAGATCTGATACATATCCTTCTCGTTCACATAGATGAACTTTTTCTATCTTATCGGTACTATACCGATGAGTATACTCGCCACAAAGTTCTTCTGTAAGATCAACAAGCCATAGATAATTTTGTACCGATTCGCGAACCCATTTTGCACATGGATGATTTTGATGGGTTAATTTGTATGGAGGAGTGTACTCACCGTCAGGACAAACATGATGGGCTGAACATAATAATTGTACAGATTCTAGTATCATCTTTACAACATGTTTGTTTACGTGCATTTGAGCACATAGTCTTGGAAGCATATGCAGAAAGAAGATGTTCATGATTATTTTTTACCAGTAGTTGATTTAAAAAATCATTTTTAAATCCGCTGGTTTAATTTAACGACTTTTATACCATTCCCATTAATTTTAGTTATACCCACTTGTTCCAATATATGCTGACATGTTTGATTTCATTTTGAGTATTTTCTGGATATAATAAATGAATAATACCTATAAGTATATACCTATAATTCTGGGTATTATATTAGTTACCTGCTTCATTATTGGGACAATATACATATCGTTATATCTAGAACCTCACAGAGAATCTTGTCACAACTCTAGCGCTAAAAAGATTATAGAAGAGTATTTCAATAACCATAAAGGCAGTGTTGTGATACCATCCAAAGACTTTGACAACATGAAAGGTATGATAGGGGAAATATCTCTATTAAACGCTATAGCAAATCATGCAAAAACTTTAGCTAATCATGTCGTCATCTCTGGATATCAAGTGGGTGCGTGTGTTTTAGCCGATTCAGGTAACGTGTATCTCGGGGCTAATTGTGAGTTTAAAAATACTTTACCTAATACTATTCACGGAGAACAATGTGCTATACATAATGCTGCTGTTCATGGAGAGAAATATCTTAAGAAGATTGCTATTAACGCTTCGCCATGCGGACAATGCAGACAGTTTATGATAGAGTTGGGAAACCCTAAAGAGTTCTTTGTGATATTTTGCGATACTGATGGTAGAATTTCAGAGTTCACATTGGAGAAGTTATTGCCAAATAACTTTGGACCTGAGAATTTAGATCTATCTGGTCGTTTATTATCATCTGATCCGTTTCCCTTATCTCCTCCAGAAAACATGGATAATATTACCAAGGCAGCATATGATATGGCTGTAAGTTCTTACGATCCTTACACAAATAGACCTTCTGGTGTTGCTTTAGGCTTTAATGATGTCATTATAGTTGGTAAGACATTAGAAAATGCTGCTTATAATCCTAGTTCATCTGCGGCTCGTAATGCTTTCAGTTTAGCAAGTATTCTAGGTTATGACCTAAGTAAGATTACTGATATGGTAATGGTAGAGGCTACATGCTGTAAAGGAGACCAAAGACCTATATCTAGACAGAAAGAAACAGAGAATTTACTGAGCAGTATAACTGATACGGTAAATTTAAGATACGTCCCTGTTGATATTAACTTATCTTCGGGAGAGCAGAGAAATAAGAGTTTTACAATTACCCCTATAGGTAATCTTAATACAATTTAAATAAAGTTTGTAGATATATAAAGAACATGGATCCATTTACCGAGAGACTAATGGAAGAAGTATTTAAGAAAGGTGAAGAAGAATACATTCTTGACGATGAAACACGTCTTATGATGAAAGAGATTAGAGAGAAAGTTAGGGAATCACCTCGTCATCTTAAGACTTCTAGTAACACCGAAGAATTCCTTGGGAATCTTCAAGAAAGACTTATGAATGAGGTGGAAAATGTAAAGGATAAGAACAAGAAAAAGAAGTTGTTGCAAAAGTATTCTGAAATATTACAGAATAAGCCTGCTATAAAATCGTTATGTGGATAACAAACCACGCTTTTAGTAAAGATGATTTAGAAAACGAGGATACTGAAATAATAGACAGTAATACTAATATGTTCCATTACAATGCTATGATAATTTATAAACGATCGTATTAAGAGAGATTAGATAGCATGGAAGAAGAACCTCGTGTTCATAGTCCCTCACGAAAAGATTAAAACACGCTTACTAAACAAACATTCATTTATCATACTAAATGAATGTTTGTTTAGTAACTTTACAGTTAAATGATTGGTACAAGGATGCAGTAAAATATGGAATGAAAGGTAAGTTAGATTACTCACAAAGATATGGTATATCCTTAAAAGTAAGAGATCCAGACAAGGGATCAGCCTTGGTATAAGATTAATTGTGTGTCTGAAGCTTTAAAAGAAGGTTTTGATTATGTTATTTGGATGGATGCAGATACTCATATTCTAAATCCTGATATATCTACTCAAGATATGATTAATGTTATGAACGATAAGGATATCGTAATCTTTACAGATCCAGGTCGTTTAGATATTAGGAATACAGAATGGAGTAAGGCTTTTATCAACTTTATATGGGAATATCCCAATTTTAACAAGATTGAAAATCCTGACATGCATGAACAGGGAGTAATGAATAATGTGTACTCTAAAAATATTATGAAAAGTCGAGAAAGAATGATATTGCTAAATTCGTTCAATTGGGTATGTTATACTGTACCATGCTAGGATTCTTATATTACGCGATGGAGATATATCAAGAAAGATTGGATGAGAGACCGAAGATATTCAGAAATGGTTAAATGGTGGTGTTAGAAGTACATCTTAATTTATAAACAATCATCCATTTAATAAAGACGATATGATGAAAGCATCAACATACAAGAGTTTTTCCAACACATCTGGTAATCCATATGCAGGAGAATACATTCATTCATACACAAATCCTAGAACAGAACGAATAGAAAAATCTCCAGGTTGTTGGAGTAAGTTTCGTACTATTATTTACCCTTGTTACGAAGAAAGTAAAGTAAGAAATATTATTCAACAATATCTCACAAGCATAGATATGTCTGGTCTTACACAAGACTCTAAATACAATCTATACTTTGAAATGTTCTCTTATATTGAAGAGAATAAGATTTTCTTGCGTAGGAATAGAATATTTAGCGAAGCGATAAGATGTAGATTAATAGATCTTGGTCGAGAAGGTTGGGGTCAAGCATCACCTATTTATAGAAAATTATATGGTCATAATTTACCTGCAGAACGCGGAGTTTATATAATAGATTAGAATTATTCATTCTTCTATATTTTGCACATATTTATAAAGTATATTTTCACATTACGAAACAATACTAAAATGTCTTACGGTTTCGAAAAGATGATTCCAAGTTTATCATCGGATTATTTGTTCAACGATGTACTTTAAAAGATCATGATGATAGATTAAAACTGTATTTTCTATCCGTGAATATATCTCCAATCAATGAAACTATTATACAGAACGAATTTATAAAGTTGGAGATATGTTACATCGCATAGACGGACCTGCTATCATTAGTGATTATGCTAAAGAATATTTCAAAAACGGCGTGAGGCATAATCTCGGAGGTCCAGCTGTTATTTACACTGATGGAAGGATCGAAAAGTGGTCTTATGGTATTAGAGTGGACGAATAATGAAGTTTTAATACACCGTATTAAAACTTATAGACTCTTTTCTGTATAAATAGGCTCCCGGGGGTTAATGCATCTAGGAACGAATTCAGATATCTCAGGATTCTCAGGATTCTCAGGATTCTCAGGATTTCCCAAGATAGCATATTCCCCTGTCGGATATCCATCAAACGAATATACAAACAATACACATCCTCTTCGTTGAAGTTCAACTTGAAGATATCCAGTCACGTCTGAAATCATCGCGTCACAATCATCTTCATCCATATCGTTATTATAGTTGAAATCATTCTTAGTATACGGACGAAGGTACATATCAAATTTCTTTACGATGTCGTTAAATGTATAGATATGTTGTTTGTTGGTCATGGTTCTGATTCTTTATAACTTCTAATCTATTTATTCAATTTGTCTTTCTTATACAACTATAAGAAAGATTAAGAGAGTAGATAAATATGATTAATGTAACATTGGAATGTCATCCTTAGAGAAACCTTTTACACGTTCATAGTATTCCTCTTCTGTCTCTTGTGGATGAATTTTTGTACATAGTTTACAACGATCATTGATATGTCTACATGTTACCCCGAAGAAACATTGAGTTAACTTGAGCTCGTCATGGGAATGAGCAAATCTACAATCTTTTCGTGTACATTTCTTTCCTTGTACACACATTTCAGTGTTTCTAAGTTTTTCCGCAGTCTTAGATGGATCAGATAAAATGTCAAAAGCTTCAGTTCTAATCTGACCCTCTGTCTTGAGTTCAATATTCTTTTGTTTCAATCTTCGTTTTGTTTTACGCGATACAACCAACGTGTATCCAGATTTTGGTGCCAAAAGAATAAACTCACAATTAGTCTTAGTAGGGCATTTTCGGTCTTCGTTATCGTCTGACAGCGATTGAAACATGTTTTGATGGCACATTCTATTATGTTCTGGGTTGAACTTGAACTTATACTATAATTTCATTTTGATTGATTTATGTAGCTAAACTATACTAAATTATATACAAGAATTAGGAGAACTGATCTTGTGACACGGGTTAACTAAATCTCCTAAAAAATTAGATGAAATAATCATAGCCCGCTATGCACCCCTGTCTGTACCCGCGAGGTCAATCAAAAGGTATTCGTCATCTACCTTCCGAGCTATATTAAACACAGTATTACAATCAGAAGTATCTGTATGTCCGCAATGCTGACAATGAAAAGATTTCTTATCACGAGTTCCTTTTCTTTTACATCTACTACAATTTTGACTTGTCATGTAAGGATTTAACTGGGGTTAGAAAACATTTAATCCATGCAAATGGGCTTTGGTTTTCTATCATCTGTCGTAGTTGATAGAAAACCAAAGTGAATGGATCTGTTAAGGACTCTACGCTTACGCTTTGGGTTTCTACAACAATGTCTGCTTTTTTCCTTGCTTCTCTTACTATTTTATTACTTATTTGATGGTTAAGAGTATATTTAGAATCTCCAGCATGTAAGTAAATACGATTACCAAAATTTTGATTGAGATATCAAACACATCAAAAACAGCTTCTGGATTTGCTTTTCATACATTCTTTCACAGTGCTAAAGTGTTACCCCATCCATAAGATAACTCCCTTCGTAATTTCTAACACCTCCGCGATGTTTCATAATAGTTTGAAGAGCAATGAAATGATGAAAATTGTTGCGAAATACATGTCCGTATTCAGTAACTTGTAGAACTTTACTTAATCCAAAATCAGGTAGATGATCCGTTTTATTTGTTATTTCGTCTTCTTTAAACCTACCATCCGTATAATTCTTCATTTGGCCCGATAGTTCCTTGTACACCAAGTCTTTGGACGTTATGTATATACTCATCCGGAATTAATGGGTAAAGTGTATGTTCAATATCGTAGTGTAAATTATACAAAGCTGTTTTCATCGCATTGTGATAGAGTTTTCGATATTTTGGTGGAATAGAATATAATACTGTACATATTAAAAATGATGTGGTCTCATGTGTGAAGGGTTCGTTCTTATCAAGATTGTAACAATAGTTTATTGATCTAGTTTCATTATTATACACTTGTGCGCATATCTTATCACCCATAGTAAAGTTATCAATGTTAAAATGTTCGTTAAGTGCATATCTTCCAGTTATCTTGAATATACGATTCTGTACTGGTAGATATGGTAATACTCTACAGATTTTGTACGTTTCCCCAAGACTCTTTTCCTTAGTGAATTGTGTAGCTTCATTATCATTATAAAATAGGATCAATAGATCCGTATATTCATATATCATAGATATATCTTCCACATTAAGTGGAAACGCTTCTAAAAACACTATCCATGCTGATGGTATCTTTTCTCTAACTGTTTGTAATGTAGATAAAGTATGTGAAAGATTTCTTTTCGCATTTGTAACCAATACAATATTATGAAGTTCACTAGGTACATTAAACATAACACTTTCAGATTGAAGATCTTCTGAATACATCACTCTAGGATATATACTGACAATTAATCCCTTTTTAACGGAAATATCTTCATCATATATTTTTACAGTTCCGAAAAAGGGTTTATGAAATGTTTCAGAAGATCTTAATACTAAACCATTAATAAACCCTGTTACAACTTTAACATTGTTCATGTCAAAAAGGTGTATCATAGTGCTGTGAGCACATAACTGACAGCACGGAACGATATTTCCACAATTACAAGAACCTCCTGGTATTCTTTTAAGAGGATTTTTCTCGAATAACGCTGATAATTTAGAATAACGACAATTAAAAGCTTCATTCATAGTTTTCGTTCTTCCTGCTACAATTCCATCTCTAGGATGTCCACCCATACTACCATCTTCAGTATATATTACACCTTCAATCATGTTTTCATATGGAATATTTAAAACTGATGTATAAAACATATCGAAACGTGCTCTAATAACAATATCGTATTTTATATTATTCTTTTTAGCATACCATTTTCTCAAATTATTACACTCTTCTATCTTGCGAAACTGTTCTATAATGCGATATCCTAACGGTATCTCTTCAGAATTGGGATCAGAACTTTCTTTGATGGAATAATCAAAGTTACTGACATCTTTCATATGAGAGTACATCTCTTTCAATACTGGTAAGATAGTATCTCTGTTCTCTATTTGTATCACTTTTGCTGGTATACCTTTTAGACATTTTGTAATATCTTCAGATGTTAAGAATACATTTTGGTTCCCCCTTGCAGAATATTCATGATAATTTTGATGATATGTATGAACAAATACATCTACAGGGTAATCTGTACATAGTTTATCTAGAAAACTATGTTTTGTATATTCCCATGTTCGTATAAACCCTGAAAGACATATAGCTATCCTAGGTTTTTGGATTGTCATTTATGTCTTCTCATAATTCTTTATATTTTTATTTCTCTGTTGGTGAATAAAGAATGTCTAACTTAGAGATTAGAATTGAGGACGGTCTTTCTCAGACCGTAGCTGATTTGACACCTCAAGGTATATATAACTCTAGTAGTCTTCAGGGAGTTCCTGTCAATCCTAATACCGGGTCACTAACAGTTGACAGTATATTAGTATTTGACCATGTATCTGGTCAATGTGATTATACTTCTGTGTTGACTGGTCCTACCGGTCCTTCTGTTGGTACTGGTTCGACGGGTCCTACTGGACCTGATGGAATGACATCAAATACTGGTCCTTCTGCTGGTACTGGAATGACATCAAATACTGGTCCTTCTGGTTACACGGGTCAGAAAAAATGCCGGAAGTGCCACTCATACTGGAACTGTTATGTATGATACGACTAATTATTGACACCTCAAAGACTTTTGTTATTCAACATCCTTCCTACACAGAAAAATATCTTGTACACGCTTGTTTGGAAGGTCCAGAAGCTGGCGTGTATTATCGCGGTGAAAATGTTGTTCAGGATGGTAAATGTCTTATTTCGTTACCTGATTATACATCTTCTTTTGAAGATTTTACATTGTATCTCACATCTATTTGCGACGAGGAACATCTTTCTCCTCGTGTATTGGGATATTCGAAAACGTCTACTCATACGTTCTGTGTATATGGCGAAGATGAACCTTTCTCATGGTTCGCACATGGAAAGAGATTATCTATCGATGTGGAACCTGATAAGGGTGTTGTTAGTGTTAAAGGTGAAGGACCATATAAGTATATTGGGTGAAGGTAAAATGATAATTAAAGTCATGTATCTCTATATAAATAGATATATGACTGATATATTTCCCAGCAGAGCTGGACTCATTGACGACGCTTTAGAGATCATATTCTCTAAACTGGATCTTAAGGATCTCTTAAATGTTAGAAAAGTGTGAAAGGGATGGAAAGAAGTTATATCAACAGGAATTACTGTCGACGTCGAAACTAAAGAATACAATCTGGAAAGTGAAACGATTAAGCTAATGTCTCAAATGGCTACTACCGAAGGTATTTTTAAACATATCACAATTACCCCTACATATAAAGAAACTTGTTGCTATTTCGGATGGAAACTCCTTATTATATTACCTATTACACTATTTGTATGAGACATCGTTCTGACGGTCCGGCTGTTGTGGATGAAGCTATTAATAAGAGGAAAGAATGGTGGTGTAGGTGGTAAGTGGATTCGTGATGAACCTATTTATTATATTGAGAGAGACGGGGAACAGATTTGGATTAGAGATCAGGATTAGGATTGTAATTGCTCTGCTAATCGCGAACAAAACTCTGTATTGTTATTGTTCAAAGTCATTATCGACATATACTTACCAGAATCTATGTCATCACAATCTATACCTGTAGTTATCTGACTGGCTTTATCTTTTATCGGATTGTATATAGCTTTTGTTAACTTGGCAGCACCAGAATCTTTAACGATTTCCCCATTTGTTCCTTTATATTTGTACACGTACCTAGACGTGTCAGTGCAAATATATAGATTATCGTCTTCATCTGTTAGCATATGTTTTATAGCAAAATCTGCTACCCCTTTTTGACCGTTATTCACGTGATTAATGGTAAATCCTGATTCTACAGCAGCCCTAATTTTGTCCACACTAAGATCCAAAGGTCCTGGAAATCTCATTAACAACTTCATCCTTCTTCTCATATAATTCTTTGTACACTTCTAATCTATGTATATTTTCTCGTAATCTAACAATCTCTTCTTGTTGAATCTTGACTTGTTCCTCAAGTTCGCCAATATAAAAAGAACTCTTACTTTTACATGTTTTAATATGCTTTTGATACACATCTCCTCTTATATAACTCTTATCACACCATTCGCATGTATATTGATTAACTTGAGGTTTATCTTGTAACTTAATACAATATTTAGCACGTTTTTGATGATTAAATAAAGTCACTTTAGTTTTGAATTCATTTTTACAATATTCACATGTTAGCATTTATCTATAATCAAGGCGTTTTAAATCGTTTCCATCCTTTTTCACCAAAAAAAGTGGAAAAGAATTCTGTGTCGCACTTATTTTAACATATCAACATCTTTGTTTCTTAATTTTAACCCATATAGGGTTAAAATTAACGATGATAAAACCTAACATCGATAACTCACCTTGATGACACATTGGTTTTTAATTTTTAGGGGTAAAATTTTGGACTTGTATTTTCCACACACACACAATTTTTGTGTTAATGGGTATTTAAGGAAAATCGTATGTATATGATTTTTAGAAATACACATCTCCTACTTTCACATCTGAATCATCTGATTCTGTTATCAAAAGTAAACCCTCTTCTGCCTTAACAATGTAGTTCCCATCATCAAATACTTCTACAATCTCACCATATTTTTTGCTGATATAGAACTGCAAATGCGAATCAAACGGTTGACACTTCCATATCATCACTTTCTTATTCCCAGAATAACAAAATGCCCCTGGATATGGTCTGGTAACTCCTCGTACAAGATTGTAAATATCGTACATCGACTTATCGAAC